>Ga0265292_1000074_pt1 | contig 211721 bp, 220 predicted proteins | sample Munlanlewell296A_FD_189080 | JGI IMG/M metagenome (GOLD analysis project Ga0265292, IMG submission 189080) | Leachate microbial communities from a municipal landfill in Southern Ontario, Canada - Leachate well 296A | ecosystem: Engineered > Solid waste > Landfill > Unclassified | place... | reverse complement strand
TCTTCTCTGGCATCGAAAGCGGCATCCTCGTGGCCCTTCGCCGGTCGATCCGGCGTGGGCCGGTTCGAGTACCTTTTCTTCTGAGGCATCGAATCGGTTTCGAGTACATTCTTTCTGAGGCAACGCGACCTCTGGCATCGGACCGTGCCTACCTGCTATGCTGCAGTGCGACTTTCTTCAGGGCGGGGTGAGATTCCCCACCGGCGGTGATAGCCCGCGAACCCCGAGAGGGGCCGACCCGGTGTGATCCCGGGGCCGACGGTCAGAGTCCGGATGGGAGAAGGAAGGTCCGTCCTCGCATGCGCGTGTTCCTCGATGTCGCCGGAGCTATCGGCGATCCCTATCTCAGACGAGCGTTCGCGCTCGCGGAGTTCGGCCGTGGCACCACCTCACCCAACCCTCTCGTCGGCTGCGTGATCGTTCGCGACGGCGAGATCGTCGGTGAGGGCTTCCACGAGATAGCCGGGCGAGAGCACGCTGAGGTCGCGGCGTTGCGAGATGCGGGCGAACGCGCCAGCGGATCCGTCGCCTACGTGACGCTCGAGCCTTGTAACCATGTCGGTCGTACCGGCCCGTGCGTCCCCGCACTGGTGGAGGCGGGTGTCGGGCGCGTCGTCATCGGCATGCGCGACCCCGACCCCGGCGTGGCCGGCGGAGGGGTCGAGGCGCTGCGCGCCGCAGGGGTCGCTGTGGACCTGGCTGCCGACCCCACGCCGTTCCGGGAACAGAACGAGACCTGGCTCTCGTGGCTCGCCACGGGCCGACCGTGGGTGCGTGTCAAGGTCGCTCTCAGCCTCGACGGCAGACCCGCTCTTCGCGAGGGCAGACGCGCCTCCATCTCGGGAACGGGCGGCGCCGGCCTCACGGCGCGTCTGCGTGCCGAGGCGGACGCCGTGCTCGTCGGAGCCTCCACCGCGATGATCGACGATCCCGCGCTCACGGTCAGGGACGCATCGGGCGAGCCCTCCGGACCGCGTCCGCTGCGGATCGTGCTCGCCCGGCGCACGGTGCCGCCGCCGACGCTCCGGCTCTTCTCGGACGGCGCGGCGCCTTCGGTGCTCCTCACAGCGACGGGCGCCGATGTCGCCGAACTGGTCGGCGCTGGAGTGCGGGTCGAGGAGTACGATGCCCAGGGGGGTCTCGTCTCCGCCATCGCGCATCTCGGGAAGATCGGTGTCGTGTCGCTGCTCGTAGAGGCCGGTCCGCGCCTCTTGAAGGCGTTCTCGGACGCGGATCTCGTCGATGAGATGGTGATCGTGCACGCCGGGGGATTCGCCGGGCTCGACGCTCCCGCGCTGTGGGACGGTACGGCGGACGGTGTGGACGGAGCGCTCGTCGCGCGATTCCGCGCAACTGAGGCGGGCGTCGTGGGCGATGACGCCGCGACCGTGTGGCGACCGATCCGCGCCGCGGGTCATGAAGGTTCTCTCGGAAAGGGGTCGGAAGCATGTTCACCGGTCTGATCGAATCGCAGGGCATCATCACGCGCGCCGAGAGGATGTCCGGCGGAGTCCGTCTCGAGATCTATGCACCGGAGTTCGGCCGGGACATGGCGATCGGCGATTCCATAGCGGTGGACGGGGCCTGCCTCACGGTGAGCAAGTTCATACGCGGCGCGTTCCTCGCGGATGTCAGTTCGGAGACGCTCGACCGAACGACGCTGGGCGGTCTGCGCCAGGGGTCTAAGGTGAACCTCGAGCGGGCCCTGCGTCTCTCGGACCGCCTCGGTGGCCATCTCGTGAGCGGGCACATCGACGCGGTCGGGACGCTCGCCGTCCGTCAGCCTGCGGGAGACTTCGCGCGATATCGGTTCGGTGTCCCCGAGGCGCTGATGGAGTTCGTCGTGGAGAAGGGCTCCATCGCCGTGGACGGGATCTCGCTCACCGTCGCGCAGGTCTTCGCGGACGGGTTCGCCGCGGCCATCGTGCCCCACACGGAATCGCTGACGACGCTCAAGGACAAGCCCGCCGGCGCTCCCGTCAACATCGAGGTCGACACCCTGGCGAAGTACGTCCGTAGGTCCGTGGCCCTCTACGCGGGCGACACTGACGGAGAGGACCGCACCGGCAGACGCAGCCTCGGCGACCTGCTGCGCGACCTCGCGGAGGGAAGGTGAACGCGATGGCCTCGGCCGAGGCGGTCTTCGCGACCATCGAGGAAGCCGTCGAAGAGGTCCGCGCCGGACGGATGGTCATCGTCGTCGACGACGAGGGTCGCGAGAACGAAGGCGACTTCGTCATGGCCGCCGAGAGGGTGACGCCCGCCGCGATCAACTTCATGGCCCAGCACGGGCGTGGGCTCGTGTGTCTCCCGATGACGGGAGAGCGGCTCGACGAATTGCGTGTCCCGCCGATGACGCAGACGAACACGTCCGCACAGGGCACCGCGTTCCACGTGTCGATAGGGGCGAAGGGACGCATCAGCACGGGCATCTCGGCGGCCGATCGCGCCGCCACGGTCCTGGCCGCGATCGATCCCTCTACCGAGCCCGAAGACCTCTCGATGCCCGGACATGTCTTCCCGTTGCGTGCTAAGGCGGGCGGGGTGCTTGAACGCGCCGGTCACACGGAGGCGGCTGTCGACCTCGCCCGTCTCGCAGGTTTGTACCCAGCGGGTGTCATCTGCGAGATCATGAACCCCGACGGCACGATGGCTCGACGCCCGGAGCTCGAGCGGGTGGCGGCCGGGCACGGCCTGAAGATGGTCACGGTCGCCGACCTCATCCGTTACCGTCGGCGCAATGAGCGCCTGATCGAGCGTGTCGCGGTGGTGAGGCTCCCGACCAGGTTCGGCGAGTTCACGGCGCACGGCTATCGGTCCCTGGTCGATGGCAGCACCCACGTCGCGCTGGTCGTCGGCGACGTGGCGGGTCGCAGCGAAGTCCTGGTCCGTGTCCATTCCGAATGCTTGACCGGGGACGTCTTCCACTCCCTGCGCTGCGACTGCGGAGCACAACTCGAAGACGCGATGCGCCTGGTGCAGGAGTCCGGCGCCGGTGTCGTCCTCTACATCGCGGGTCACGAAGGCAGGGGCATCGGTCTCGCGAACAAGCTGATGGCGTACGAGCTGCAAGAACGCGGCGCTGACACGATCGAGGCCAACGAGGCGCTCGGGTTCCCCGCGGACCTTCGCGACTACGGTATCGGAGCGCAGATACTCGCCGACCTCGGCCTCACGTCGATGCGGCTGCTCACGAACAACCCGACGAAGATCGTCGGTCTCGAGGGCTATGGGCTGACGGTGGCCGCGCAGGTGCCCCTTGAGGTGCCCTCGTGCCCCGAGAACATCGCGTACCTGCGCACCAAGAAGGAGCGGATGGACCACACGCTAGACCTGTCCGAGCACGGGAGAAGGGATCCGTCATGACCGTCTTCGAAGGGAACCTCATCGGGACCGGCGTACGTGCCGGCATCGTGGTGGGCAGATTCAACGAGCTGCTGAGCACGCGGCTCCTGGGCGGGGCGATGGACGCCCTCGGGCGACACGGCGTCGCCGAGTCGGACATCGACGTGGCGTGGGTCCCCGGCGCCTTCGAGATCCCGCTCGTCGCCAAACGGTTCGCCGCGACAGGCCGCTACGACGCGGTCATCGCGCTCGGTGTCGTGATCCGCGGCGGCACGCCGCACTTCGAATACGTCGCGTCCGAGGTGGCCAAAGGGGTGGCGCACGTGTCACTCGAGAGTGGCGTCCCGGTCGTCTTCGGGGTCGTGACCGCCGACACGATCGAGCAGGCGGTCGAGCGCGCGGGGACGAAACAGGGGAACAAGGGTTGGGACGCGGCACTGGCCGCGATCGAGATGGCGAACCTGCTCAAAGGGATGTAGGACGGCGGAAAGCCCCGGGCGCGTGCTCGGGGCTTTCCCAAAGGCATCCAGTGGGTTCTCGCCACCCTGTGGCTGTCAACCGTGGACGTCCGACTCATCTCCGCCTCAACGGCGGGAGATGAACCTATCAGAACCTTCGGCGTCGTGCATAGCGTCATTCGACTCGTTCCGCCGAACGGCCAGCGATGCGTGGCGGACGGGCCCTTCGCGCCGACGACAGGCGCGATGGCAAGGCGAGCGGATACGGAGTCCGCTGGATGCGGGTATTGAGCCATGGGTGCCCTTAGCCGATGATGGGTAGGAGAGTGGGCAACCGCGCCTAGGAGGACCACAGCATGAGCGAAGCAAACGAGGACGTCGAGAGCGGCGGGGGCGACCGTTTCGCGGTCCTCAACGTGTTCGGTCTCAAGCTCGAGGTCAGTAACCCACGTCTCGCGGAGCTTCTCACCATGGACGCGAAGGCAGCTCTGACCACGGACCTCCGTGAGTTGGCGTCGACGCCCGAGCAGGCGCGCATCGTGCGCGCGGAGGCGGAGCAAGCCGCACCGGACGTCATGCTCTCCCCGGTCACGCCGCACGATGACGAGGAGATGCGAGCGCGCGCAGCATTCCGACAGGACGTCGAGTCGCTGGGTGCGGCCCTCGGTTTCGACGTCAGTAGCGATGGCGTGTGGTCCTCGTCCACCGGTGTCGAGATCGTCATGCGCGCCGTCTCGCGCAGCCCGTCATTCGCGGCGGCGTCGCACTATGTCGCCGAGATCGCGGGCCGGCGGACGGACATCGCCTCGCCCGACGCGACGGTCCTCTTCGTCGTCGACAGCCAGCAGACCGTCGACGTCTTCAAAGTCGCCATCCGCCAGAGGCGGCTCTACGACCAGATGCGCACGGTGTCGGTCGACAACCTGCGAGAGGTCGCGGCGCTCCACAGATCGGGCGTCATCGATCATGCGAAGGCCGTCATCCTGCTCGCTCCGATCGCGAACATCGACGTCGGCGAGGTCCTCTCCGTCATCCGTTCGGCGGGGCAGGGGAACGGATCCGTCGTAGAGGCCTGACCGCCGGCAGCGCCGGACGATCTTCCTGTGACAAATCATACCGAAATGGTTATGATTACTTCGTCACCGTCGTCCGGAGGCCAGGGATGCGTCTCACCGCCCGCAGCGAATACGGACTCTTAGCGCTGATCGATCTCGCGTGCCGCTACGGCGACGGGCCGGTGAGCGTGCGCGAGATAGCTGACCGCCAAGGCATCCCGCCGAAGTTCCTCGGGCAGCTCTTCGCCGCCTTGCGCAAGGCCGGTCTTGTTCGCGCATCGCGAGGCGCGCGGGGCGGTTTCGAGCTCGGCGTCGATCCAGTGGGCGTGAGCGTGCTCTCGGTAGTCGAGGCCCTGGAGGGGCCCCTCGCGCCGACGATGTGCCAATCGGAGCGCGGCGCCCTGTGCGGCCGCTCCGGAGCGTGCGCAGCCGGGGCCGTATGGGGCGACGCAGCCTCCGCTCTACGTGACGTCTTCGCATCCGCGACACTCGCGGGACTCGCGGGAGAACAGTCGGTGTTCGATGCGTCGGCTATCATCGCCGGCGGGAAGGTGTGATGCGCGATGGAGCGCACGGTCTATCTGGACTACGCCGCGACCACACCGGTGGACCCCAGGGTCCTCGAGGTGATGCTCCCGTTCTTCACCGAGCGGTTCGGCAACGCGAACAGCCTCTACGCGGTGGGTCGTGATGCATTCCGCACGCTGGAGGCGGCGCGCGAGTCCGTCGCGGCGTCGATAAGCGCGCGTCCCAACGAGGTGGTGTTCACCTCCGGCGGCACCGAGTCCGACAACGCGGCGATCATCGGTGCCGCGACGGCGTCGCGCAGGGGCAAGCACGTCGTAGTCTCCGCCTTGGAACATCACGCGGTCCTCGAGCCCGCCGCTTTTCTCGCGAAGCAGGGCTTCGAGGTCACGCACCTCAAGCCTCGCGAGGACGGGCTCATCTACCCGGACGACCTGCGCGCCATAGTGCGAGAAGACACGGTACTCGTCTCCGTGATGCAAGCGAACAACGAGCTCGGCACGGTGCAGCCGATCGCCGAACTCTCGGCGGTCGCGCACGAGGCCGGGGCGCTCTTCCACACCGATGCGGCGCAGTCGCTCGGGAAGCTCGACATCTCGGTCGACGCGCTCGGGGTCGATGTCGCGTCGTTCTCGAGTCACAAGATCTACGGTCCGAAGGGTGTCGGAGCGCTCTTCCTGCGCAAAGGGACCCCGTTCCGGGCATATCTGATGGGCGGCGGCCAGGAATCCCGCAAGCGGAGCGGCACGCAGAACGTCGTCGGCGTCGTCGGCTTCGCCGAGGCCCTGAGGATCATGGACGAGGAGCGGCCTGTGGAGACGCCTCGCCTCGCTTCGCTTCGCGATCGGATCATCGATGGCGTTCTAGGCTCCATCGAGCACACCATCCTCAACGGTGCCCGCGAACCGCGTCTGCCGAACATCGCGAACCTCGTCATCAAGGGTGTCGAGGGCGAGTCGATGCTCCTTCAGCTCGACAACAGGGGCATCTCCGTCTCGACCGGCTCGGCGTGCTCGTCGGGGTCGCTCGAGCCGAGCCACGTGCTGCTCGCCATCGGTTGTCCGCCGGAACTCGCTCACGGATCGCTGCGGGTCACGGTCGGCCGTTTCACCACCGAGGAAGACATAGGGTACTTCCTCGAGACGCTGCCGCCGATCGTCGAGCGTCTCCGCGCCATGTCACCGGTCTACGCTCGCATGATCGCGGGCGAGTGACCGGACGCGAGAAAGGGACGGCCGTGCTCTATAGCGACAAGGTCATGGACCATTTCAACAACCCGCGCAACGTGGGCGTGATCGAGGACGCCGACGGGGTCGGTGAGGTCGGCAACCCGGTCTGCGGCGACGTGATGAAGATCACGATCGCCGTGGGAGATGACCACCTCGAAGACGTGAAGTTCCAGACACTCGGATGCGGCGCGGCGATCGCCACCTCGTCGATCGTGACCGAGATGGCGAAGGGGATGTCCCTCGAGGAAGCCGTCTCCATCACCAAGCAGCGGGTCGCGGACGAGCTCGGCGGCTTGCCGCCGGCGAAGATGCACTGCTCGGTCCTTGCGACGGACGGGTTGAAGGCAGCGGTCGACGACTACCTGCGACGGAACGGCCGGGAGCCCATCTCCGGAGGCCTCGCGCACGACGATCCCGACTTCGATCCGCACGCGATACCCGAGGACGCATGCGACATCTGATCCGCGAGGGGTGAGGGGATGGCCCGCGTCGTCGTCGCGATGAGCGGCGGAGTCGACAGCAGCCTGGCGGCAGCGCTGATGGTCGAGGCCGGGCACGACGTGGAAGGCGTGACGATGCGCCTCCACGCCCCGGGCAGCGGCGCGGGAAAGGGCACGTACGACGCGATCCGCTCGGCGGACCGCGTCGCGCACCTTCTCGGCATCCCTCACCAGACGCTCGACCTGCACGAGTTGTTCTCCGAGCATGTCGTCGACCCCTTCTGCGCCGCGTACGCGAAGGGCATCACCCCGAATCCCTGTGTGGCCTGCAACGAGCACATCAAGTTCGGCGCTCTTCTCGCATGGGCCCGCGAACGGAGCGCCGGGTCTTTGGCGACGGGGCACTACGCCCGTATCCGCACCGGAGACGATGGCTTGCCGTGGCTCGAGCGGGGAGCGGACAACGCCAAGGACCAGTCGTACTTCCTCTATCGCCTCGATACGTCGATGCTCGCCGGGGCGGTCTTCCCTCTAGGCGCGCTGACGAAGCGCGCTGTGCGTTCCACCGCGGGTCTGCTCGGACTCCCCGTCGCGGACAGACGGGAGAGCCAGGAGGCGTGCTTCGTCACCGGGGGAGGCCGTGAGGAGCTCCTCGCGGCGGAGCATCCGAGCGCATTGCGCTCAGGTCCGATCGTCAACCTTCAAGGACGGGTCCTCGGTACCCACCACGGCATCGCCCACTACACCGTCGGTCAACGCCGCGGTCTCGGGATACCGGGGCGGCAGGCCACCTACGTCGTCGCAATACACGCAGCCGAGCGGGAGATCGTCGTGGGCACTGCCGCGGATCTGGAGCGGCGCCGCGTCCTGGCGACCGATGTGGTGTGGAGGGGCGCGCCCGTCGAGCCGACCGTCGAGGTCCAGGTCCGGCATAAGGGCAAGGCACAACGTGCGCGGGCCTTCCTCCTCGAAGGACGCCTCGCGATCGAGTTCGACGAGCCCGTCATCGCGGCGGCGCCCGGCCAGGCGCTCGTGTGCTACCGTGGCAACGTCGTGCTGGGCGGCGGCACCATCGTGGAGGAACGATGATCGATCTTCACGTCCACACCTCGCGTTGCGGTCATGCCCAGGGCACGGTCGACGAGTACGTGGAAGCCGCGCGTGAGGCCGGCATATCCATCCTCGCGTTCACCGACCACCTCCCGTTGCCCACTGGGTTCGACTCGGGCTACGCGATGCCGTACGAGGAACTCGACGCCTACGTGGCAGAGGTCCTGTCGGCCAAGGAGCGCTCGGCGGCATCCGGCGGACCCGAGGTGCTCCTCGGCGTCGAGGCCGATTGGCTTCCGGGCCACGAGAGCATCCTCGACAAGGCGCTGATGTCGTATCCGTTCGACCTGGTCCTCGGGTCGGTCCACTTCATCGACGGATGGGCGTTCGACGACCCGCGTCTGACCGACGGATACGTGGATCGGGACCTTGGCGAGCTCTGGGAGCGTTACTTCGACGACTTGAGCGCGGCGGCCATGAGTCGACGGTTCGATGTGATGGCCCATCCCGATCTCATGAAGAAGTTCCGCCACTTCCCGACATCGGACCCCGCCGGGTCGTATGCGCGCGTAGCCGCCACGTTCGCGAGCGCGGGGGTGGCGGTCGAGGTGAACACGGCGGGTCTGCGCAAGCCGTGCGCCGAGCTCTATCCCGCGACCGCGTTCCTGGAGGCGTGCCGGCGTGCGGGCGTCCCCGCCACGGTCGGCTCCGACGCTCACGCACCGGAGGAGGTCGGCGCCGGCTCGGGTCATGCCCTCGCGGCGCTTCGCGATGCCGGGTACGATGACGTGTGCGTGTTCCGGGCGCGGGACATGTCACGACTGGGGATGGAGGCGCTGTGAACCGGAACGACGGTCGACGCCACGTGATCGTGGGTGCGATGGTCGCTCATCTCGATGGGCAGTTCCCTCCCGAATGGGCCGAACCGTGGGACCGCATCGGCCTCATCGCGGGCGACCCGTCTCGGGACCTTTCCGGCGTCCTCGTCACTCTCGACCCCACGCTCGAGGCCATAGGCCGGGCGGCGGACCTCGGGTGCGAGATGCTCGTCACGCACCACCCCGTCCTTACGGAGATGCCCGCGACGCTCACTCCCGGAACAGGTCCTTCGGGTGCACTCTTCATCGCGTTGAGCAGGGGAGTCGCACTGTACGCCGCTCACACGAACGCCGATCGGCATCCGGATGGCAGCGACGTCCTCCCGCTGGCCGCGGGTCTCGAGCCAGGCGAGCCGCTGGAAGAGGACATGCAGTCGATGTCCCTGGTCACGACGTTCTGCCCCGAGGCATCCGCTGACTCGGTGGCCGCCGCGATGGCCGGAGCAGGCGCGGGTCGTCTAGGCCGCTACCATGGATGCTCGTTCGCCGTCGCCGGCGAGGGCCGCTACACACCGGGACCAGGCACACGATCATCGTCGGGAATGACAGGCGAGCAGACCCGAGCGCCGGAGCAGCGCATCGAAGCCGTGTGCCCGGCGCACGCGGTCGCGGCGGTGGTCGCCGCGGCTCGCGCTTCGCATCCGTACGAGGAACCGCTGATCGCCGTCGCGGACGCCGCGGTCGCGCGCGGTGTCGCACGGATGGGACGGCTGTGCGCGGCGCCCGCGGGCACCACCCTCGCGTCTTTCGCGCGTGGCGCCGGCAAGCGGCTGGGGGTGACTCCTCGCGTGTGGGGCGATCCTCGTCGCCCGGTGCGGAAGGTCGCGACCGCGAACGGGTCCGGTCGCGGTCTCGTCAGAGCGGCGCTCGCCGCGGGAGCCGACACCATGCTCACCGGAGAGCTGCGATATCACGACGCGCTGTCCGCTCTCGAGAGCGGACTGGCTGTGGTCGAGGCCGGTCACGACGCGACCGAGTGGCCGATCGTGGATGTCTTGGCCAAGGCCGTGCGTTCATGCCCGGACGGCGCGGGGATCACCGTCCATGTGGATGAGCCCGCTGTCCGCTGGTGGACGCCGTGAACGTGGAGACCCCGGAGGGGTGACGATGGATCCGACTGCATGTCTCGTGAGGCTCCATGAGACCGATCTCGGCATAATGCGCGCGCACAAGCGTCTCGAGGACCTTCCCGAGCGCCGGGCGATCCTTCAGTTGCGCAAGAAGATCACGGAGCTGGAGGCGCTCGCGGCTCGCGCCGACGCGGCCGTACATGCTCTCGACAGGGACGTCGCCCGCGAGGAGGACTCGGCGCAGGCGCTCGACGACAAGATCGCCCACGAACAGGAGAAGATCCTGTCGGGTTCGGTGACGAACCCCAAGGAACTCCAGGCGCTGAGCCGCGAGCTCGACGCGCTGAAGCGCGCGAAGGACAAGGCGGACGGCAAGACCCTCGAGGTCATGGAGAAGCTGGAGACGGCGCGGGGGCAAGCCGCGCGGATCCGCGAGCACGTCGCGGAAGGACACCGCAAGGAAGAAGCGATGGTCGCCGCCTTCCGGTCGAAAGGCGGCACTCTCCAGAGCGAGATCGAGCGTCTCGAGAAGGAGCGCGCGACTCTATCGGGCGCCGTAGACCCCGACTCGCTCTCACGGTACGAGGATGCGAGGGTCTCGAAGCACGGCATCGGCCTCGGGGTCCTCGAAGGGGATACCTGTTCGGCATGTCGCGTGGCCCTGCCCGCCGACCGGCTGCACTCGCTGCGTTGCGGTCCTCCGGTGGGGACATGCCCGGCATGCCGTCGCGTCCTGGTAGTCACGCCTATGGAGGCCGAGTGAGCAGTTACGTCCTACGGACCGACGGGGGCGCTCGCGGCAACCCGGGCCCGGCGGGCGCAGGCTTCGTGTTGGAGGGTCCCGGGGGCGAACGGGTCTGCTCCGGCGGGAGATTCCTCGGCGAGGCGACGAACAACGTCGCGGAGTACGAGGCTCTCCTGTGGGGGCTCGAGACGGCGATCGCGCGCGCGGCGACCCCGCTGACGGTCTATCTCGACAGTGAGCTGGTGGTAAAGCAGCTCAACGGCGCCTACCGGGTGAAGCACCCCGGGCTCAAGCCACTTCACGCGCGTGCCGTCGCCCTCCTGCGCGCTCTCGACTCGCCGCGGATCGAACACGTCAGGCGCGAGTCCAACGTGGAGGCCGACGCACTCGCCAACGCGGCGATGGATGCACGGGGCACCGTCGGGGATACCGAGGCACCGTCGTCGGACGCCCAGAGGTCGCTCTTCTGAGAGTGGAGGACCACGTGTACACGCTCACCGTCCGAGACCACTTCGACGCGGCGCACGCCCTCCGTGGATACCCGGGTGAATGCGCCGGACTCCACGGCCACACCTGGGACGTCGAGGTGACCGTCGAGGGAGCCGGGCTCGACGACATAGGGATCGTGTACGACTTCAAACGACTGAAGGCCGACCTCGCCGCCGAATTGCAGCGCTATGACCACGCGCACCTGAACGAGGTGTCGCCGTTCGATGCGATCAACCCGACGGCCGAGAACCTCGCGCGAGAGATCCATGGAGCGCTCTCTGACAGCATCGGAGACGCCGTTCGTGTCGTAGAGGTCGCGGTGTGGGAATCGCCGATCGCCAGAGTCGCCTACCGTCAGGGATGACACGCCACGGCCCGTCCACCCGGATGGGGGACGGGCCGGAGAATACAGGTGTCCCGAGAAACCTCGCCCGCGCCTTCTCTACTCCCACAGCTTCCCGTTTCACACCCTCGAGGTTCCGGTGGCTGGTGGCCCGCTCGCGCTGCGACCCTCACCCGACCCGACCCTCTCCGGCAGCAGCTGGTACGCTGGCTTTCGAGACTCGCTCGGCCCGACTTCTCGGGACGCCTGTCACGTTACGGCACTGCGTGTAGGGGGTCAATAGCGATTCCGGGAATGTGGCGTGTTTGTGATGAGCGGTAGGCGCATACCTTCGACAGGTCCTCTCTCGAAGTCGAACGGGACACCCACGCTCCGTTCGGCGGGAACCCTAAACGCCCGGCCACCGACGCGCGGACGGACGGATGACGTGTTGTCTTACGATGTGGCTTAGCATATACTAATGGCGTCCGACTCATCGTCGGTCGGCCGCCGAAGGGAGACGCGGGCATGTCGAGCGCGACGCTCGAGGAGTACCTCGAAGCCATCTACAAGCTGGCAGAGAAGGGTGACGTGCGTCCGGCCCAACTCGCCGACGCGTTGGGGGTCTCGGCTCCCACCGTGAGCGCGACGCTCAAGCGTCTCGAGGCGCACGGACTGATCGAGCGACCGGCCGGGGGCGTGACGTTGACGCCGACGGGTCGCGCCGAAGCCGTGGACATCGTCCGTCGACATCGGCTCGCGGAGCGCTTCCTCGTCGACGTGCTCGGTCTGGCATGGGACGAGGTCCACGAGGAGGCCTGCGTCCTGGAGCATGCCCTGTCTCCTCGCGTGCAGGCCGCACTCGAGACGTTCATGGACAATCCCTCTGTGTGCCCTCACGGTCATCCCATCCCCGCGGCCGACGGCAGTGTCGGCACGGTCGAGGGCAGGCCGCTCGCCGACCTGATCGCGGACGAGAGCGGCGAGGTCGTACAGGTGGCGGAGGACGACGACTCCCTCTTGTCGTATCTGGCGTCACTCGGGATGTTCCCCGGAGCCGTCGTCCGCGTCTGCGAGGTAGCCCCCTTCAAGGGTCCGCTCCTCGTCGAGGTCGGTGGATCGCGCTACGCCCTGGGACGCGACGTGGCGGGACGGATCCTCGTCGGCTCCACGGAGCGGCGGTAGCCGGCGTGACCGGTCCTTCGTCACAGGACCGGCCGATCCGTGTAGCGATCGCCGGCAATCCCAATGTCGGCAAGACGACGCTCTTCAACCGGCTGACCGGAGCCGGTGGCGCGACGGCTCACTACGCCGGGACGACTCTGGAGTCGTTGCGCGCGACGACGATGCTCGGAGGACGGCCCGCAGACGTCGTCGACGTGCCGGGAGCGTACGCCCTCTCGGGAAGCGGACGGGGGCCTCGGGCCGCCCGTGGGGAGCTTCTCGGTGCGGACCCGGACGTGGTGATCGCCGTGGTCGATGCGACGAACCTGGCTCGCAATCTCATCCTCACGCTCCAGATACTCGACCTCGGCGTCCCCGTCGTGGTCGCTCTCAACCTCGTCGATGAGGCCGGACGCGCCGGGATCCGCGTAGACCCGGAACGGCTCGCCGCATCGCTCGAGACGCCGGTAGTCCTCACCGTCGGCACGACCGGTGAAGGAGTCGAACTGCTCGCGAGCACCACGGCGGGAGCTGCGGGGAGCGCGCGCGACAAGGGCGCGAGCGGCGTCGAGCACGGGGAATGGCTGCAAAGCGTCGTGGCCCCGGTCGAGGCGTCGTGCGCCGCGCTGTCTCAGCGGCCGTACGGGTTGACCGCCCGTTCGCTCGCGGCCCTGCTGCTCGAGGGCGCTCCCGAACTGCTCGAACGCATCGCCGGCGACAGCGGGGGAGCGGATGTGCTCGCCTCGATGGACCGGTCGCGGATGATCGCGGGGGAGCGCCCCGCGGTGAGGCTTGCTCGCGAGCGTCACGCCGCGGCCGCGAGACTCTCCGCCGCATGCTCGACGGCCGACGGAGAGGGGGCTGGCGGCCTCGGGCGGTTGTGGCGCGCTTCCACATCGCCGGTCACCGGCGTCCCGCTCCTGGCAGCCGTACTCGCCTCGCTGTTCGCCTTCCTCTTCGCGGCGGGAGATGCGATGGCGACGGGCTTCTCCGCGCTGTGGCGTGCGTTGGCGTCGCCCGGGATCCAGGCCGCCGTGCACGCGGTGGCAGGCGACGGAGCTCTCGCTCAAACGCTTCTGTGGGGTCTCGACGCAGGGGTCGAGGCGTCGCTCGCCATCGGATTGCCGTACATCCTGACCTTCTACGTCCTACTCGGGATCCTTGAGGATTCCGGGTACCTGAACGCAGTCGCGTTCCTCGCGGACCGCACTATGCATCGGGTCGGCCTGCACGGCCGGGCGATCGTCCCGCTCGTCGCCGCGGCCGGCTGCAACGTTCCCGCGGTACTCGCCACGCGCGACCTGCCCACCCGTCGGGAGCGTACGATCGCCGCGACCCTCGTGACGTTCGTGCCGTGTTCGGCGCGAACGGCGGTCATCCTGGGAGCGGTCGCACGCTATATCGGGTGGCGCCCCGCCCTCGGTGTCTTCGCGGTCGTCGCGATCGTGACGGTGACCGTGGGGGTCGTCCTAGGACGGATGCTGCCTGGCAGCCCACGGGGACTCGTGATGGAGGTCTTCCCGTTCAGACGGCCCTCGGTGCGCGGCGTGCTGCGCAAGGCGTGGGGGAGGTTCGCGGAGTTCCTCGTCGTGGCGACGCCCATAGTCGTGGTGGGGAGCATGGTGCTCGGCGGACTCTACGAGACGGGATGGCTCTTCCGGCTCACGGCTCCGCTAGCTCCCATCGTCGAGGTCTGGCTCGGTCTCCCGGCGGTCGCCGGCCTCACACTTCTCGTCGGTATCCTCCGAAAGGAGTTGGCGCTCCAGCTGTTGGCCACGCTGGCTATCGCGTCGGTCGGGCGCCACGCGGGAGACCTGCTCGCGTTCATGGGCCCGACGGACCTGTTCGTGTACGCGCTGGTCAACACGCTGGCGATCCCGTGCATCTCGACGGTGACGGTCCTCGCAGGCGAACTGGGTTGGCGTCGCGCCGCGGCGATCGTCGGGCTGACCGTAAGCGTCGCGCTACTGGTCGGGGGGATCTTCGCCCGGCTCCTGCCTCTGCTCGGTTGGAGCTAGCGATCCCGACGCAGTCTCTCCGCGCCGCGCACGACCGCACCGTCGCCGAAGCGGCGCCTCACCGCGTCGAGCCCTGCGTCGAGTGCGCGGTGCCGCTCGGGGTCCACTCCCGGTGCCTCGAGCAACTCGAGCTGACGAGCGGCCGAAGCGAACCCGCTGCCGCCCATCCCGAGCAGGCGCAGTCCCACCCCAGGCGTCCACACGTCCGCCACGAGTGCCCGGGCGGCTGCGAGCAACTCGGCGTCGGCGTCGGTCGCCTCGGCGAGCGTGCGTCGCAGGGTACGTGTCGTGAAGTCCGCGTATCGCAGCTTCACCGTGACCGTGCGGGCGCAAAGCCCCTTCGCCCGTAGACGCGTGCCGACGCGCGAGACCAGCGACACGAGCGCGGAGTCGACGTCCCGGGGCTCTCGGAGGTCGGCCGCGAACGTCCTCTCCGCGGAGACAGACTTCGCCGCATCGCGACCACCGACCCTGCGGTCGTCGATCCCACGGGCGCGCGCGACGATCGACGGACCATGCTGCCCCAGCGCGGAGCGTGCGGTGCCGTCGTCGAGAGCGGCAAGGTCACCCAAGGCGCGGACGCCCAGCCTCTCCAGTCGCTCGGCGGTGACCGACCCGATGCCCGGCAACGCCCGCACGGGCAGCGGAGCGAGGAACGCCGCTTCCTCGCCGGGGCGCACGACGGTGATGCCGTGCGGCTTGTCCGCGTCCGACGCCACCTTGGCCACGGTCTTGGACGTCGCGACCCCGACGGAGCACGAGACACCTAAGGCGTCGACCGCGGCCCGTATATCTCTGGCGACGGAGACGGGATCCCGCGGATCGGCCGTGTCGGGCGTGACGTCGAGGTAGGCCTCGTCGATGGAGGCGACCTCCACCCAGGGAGTGAACGATCCCAGGATGGCGCGTACGGCGCGCGAGACCTCGCCGTAGCGCTCGAAGTCCCCGCGCGTCCATACCGCGTCCGGACACAGACGCTCGGCGACCGCGGCCGGCATCGCCGAACGCACGCCGAACGCGCGGGCCTCGTACGACGCGGTCGCGACGACCCCGCGCCGAGTGGGTGAGCCGCCGACGATGACGGGACGCCCCCGCCACTCGGGATGGTCGAGTTGCTCGACGGCGGCGAAGAACGCGTCCATGTCGACGTGGAGGACCGCTCGCGCGGTCCAGGTGGTATCCGGGTCCCTCGGCATGATCCGAGTGTACGATAGTCATGTGACGCGGCGGACGCCGGACGGGGGAGGACGCATGCTTCTCGGGGCGCACATCGGCATCGGTGCAGGTTACGACGCCGCGGTGGCGTACGCCCGCGACGTCGGCTGCGAGTGCATCCAAGCGTTCGCGAAGAACCCGCGTGCCTGGCACGGCGCTACTCTCGACGCAGATGCGGCGGCATCGTTCGCCGTCGCGCGCAGGCGCGAAGGGATCGGTCCGCTCTTCGTGCACACCTCCTACCTCATCAACCTCTGCTCGCGCGACGATGTCATGTGGGAGCGATCCTGGCACGCGCTCGCCGACGAACTCGTGCGGGGGACCGTCCTTGAGGCGCAAGCCGTCGTGACGCACCTCGGGACCGACCCGGCGAAGGACGCTCCCGCCGCAGCCGTCCGCATAGCGGACGCGGTCGAGCGCGCCGCCGCCTCCGCCGCCGAGACGCTTCACCGGCCTCCGGTCCGCCTTCTTCTCGAGAACACCGCCGGGGCGGGCACGACGTTCGGCTCCGGCCCGATGGACTTGGGCGCGGTGCTCTCGCGTGTCGACGCGGGCCTGGGGACGGGCGTGTGCATCGATTCGTGCCATCTCCACGCCTCGGGCACGGACCTCTCGACGGCCGAGGGATGGCATGGCACGCTCGACGCGTTCGAGGAGTCCTGCGGTGTCGGGGCGATCGGTCTAGTCCACGCGAACGACTCCTTGTTCCCCGCCGGCTCGTCGCGGGACCGTCACGCGTGGATCGGGGACGGCACCATCGGTCTCGGGGGCTTCCGGGCGATGGTCTGCGAGCCGAGACTCGCCGACGTCCCGGCTGTCGTGGAGATGCCGGGTGAGGCGCCCGTCAAGGACGCGGAGAACCTCCGCAGACTGAAGTCGCTGCGGGAGTCGTGCGCGTGAGGTTGCCCGCCGCTGAGGCCGCGGCTAGCATGGGGAACGCCGGGCGCGCGCGACGCCCGCCGGGATCCACGGAATGGGGTGCGCTATGAGGTTCGTCTTGATCGGCCGCAACCGCATGACCGGAGTGCTGCGGTTGCTCACCGAAGGCCCCTTCGCCACGCGTGAGGAGTCGCTGGACGAGGTCGCCGCCCTCGCGATAGGAGATCCCTCGAGGCTCGACGACGTCGAGGTGTTCATCGTGGATCTCGACATGGCCGTGCCGGTGATCCTGATGCAGGTCGACCGGCCGACGACCTGGGAGGCCCCCGGCGAACCGGAGCCGCAGGCCGAGCCCGAGGTCGAGCAGGAGCCTGACGACGGACTCGCGGACGCACTGCGCCGCGCAGCGGTGTCGATGGAGGAGTCCGGGACCGTTCCCCCCGAGCCCGTCTCGCCGTTCGACGCGCTGGAGGAGTCCTCTGCCGAAGACGTGCCGCTGGTCGTCACGCCCATCGACGAGGAAGTCTTCATACCGAAGCCGGTCATCATGGACGGCGAGTGGAGTGCTCCCGTACCCGACGATGCGGTCCACGAGCCGCTCGGCGTAGTGGAGACCATTCCCGTCGAAGTACCGGACGAAGAGCCGGTCGAGGAGAGCGCTCCGCCGGTCGAGACCGTCGAGGTCGTCGCGGAGCCGCTCGACGTCGAGCCTGCCCCGTCGTGGGCCGCCGCGATCATCGAGGAGGAGCCCGAACCCGTCGTGGAGCTCTCGGCGGAGCCCGTCGTCGAGGAGGCTCTTGCCGAACCCGCAGCGCCTGTCGAGGAGCCGGTCGGATACTCGGCCCAGGGCAGCGAGCTCTCGGCCTACACGTGTGACGACTGCGTCTACTGTTGGACGTGTCCCATGCGCGGGCAGGCGACCCCTGCCGATTGCGGTTCTTTCCAGTGGAAGGCCGTCTAGAAGCGCAATATATAGGTGGTTTCGTCGGCCTCTCTACTATATGATGTGGAGAGGCCGACCTACGTCCGGAGGCGTCCGTGTCACTACGGCATGCGCAGACCTTCCCGTTCAGTGCGATCGTGGGTCAAGACACCCTGAAATCCGCCCTCCTCCTCAACGCCGTCGATCCGCGTGTCGGCGGCGTGCTCATCCGCGGCGAGAAGGGCACCGCCAAGTCGACGGCGGTCCGTGCGCTCGCAGCGCTGCTGCCTCCGATCGACGTCGTCGACGGTTGCCGCTACGCCTGCGATCCCGGCGATCCGCGCTCGTGGTGCGAAGACTGCCGGCAGCGCTCCCGCAAGGAACCGCTGCCCCGCTCGGCCGCGAGACCGCGCTTCGTCGACCTCCCTGTCTCCGCGACCGAGGACCGGCTGGTGGGCACGCTCGATCTCGAGCATGCGCTGAAGCATGGCGAGCGCCGCTTCGAGCCCGGGCTGCTGGCGGAGGCGAACCGCGGCATCCTCTACGTCGACGAGGTCAACCTCCTCGACGACCACCTCGTCGACACGCTCCTCGACGCGGCCGCGATGGGCGTCAACGTCGTCGAGCGAGAGGGGATCGCGTTCTCGCATCCGGCGCGCTTCATCCTCGTCGGGACGATGAATCCCGAGGAGGGCGACGTCAGGCCCCAGCTGCTCGACCGCTTCGGGCTCTGCGTCGACGTCACGGGACTCTCCGAGCCGCTCGACCGCGTGGCGGTCGTACGGCGCCGGGGAGCGTACGAGTCCGATCCCGAGGCGTTCGCACGCGAGTGGGAGGTGGACGAGGACGGTATCCGCGGACGGATCGCGACGGCCCGTCCCGTCGCGAGAGCGAGCGAGCCCGACGACCGCGTGATGCTCGTCGTGGCGACGATCTGCGCCGAGATGGGTGTGGACGGCCACCGCGCCGACCTGACGATGACCCGCGCCGCATGCGCGCTCGCAGCGCTGGAGGGACGTGACACCGCGACCATCGAGGATGTCACTCGGGTCGCTCCTCTCGTCCTCGCTCACCGCCTGCGGCGCACTCCCTTCGAGGATCAGGTCTTCGACGAGCGCCGCCTGCAGGCCGCGGTCGCGAAGGCGTCGACGGGCCCGGACGGATCCGACTCGGGAGCGCCGCAGCCCGACCCGGAGGGGGAGGGCAGCGGAGAGACCGCTCTCTTGACCCTGCACACCTCGGGACGCGCCGCGTCGGTCGCCGAGGAGGCGATCTGCGAGCAGCCTCGCCTGGTGGTGGGGCTCGACCACACGCGCCGGTCGCAGGCGGGCCGCAGGCAGCAGACGGCCGCGGGGGACCATCGCGGACGCTACACGCGTTCGGAGGCGCTACGCGACGGCGATACCCCCGACGTCGCGTTCGACGCGACGTTGCGTGCCGCTGCACCGCACCAGGCCTCTCGCGAAGGAGACATGGCGATCAAGGTCGAGCGCGAGGACGTGCGGAACAAGGTGAGGAAGCGCCGCGTCGGGGCGAGTATCGTCTTCTGCGTCGACGCGAGTGGCTCGATGGGCGCGTCGGCGCGGATGGACGTGACGAAGGCCGCCGTCCTCGACCTGCTCGTCGACGCGTACCAGCGCCGCGACCGCGTCGGGGTGGTCTCCTTCAGGGGCGACGCCGCCGAAGTGCTCCTCGGTCCGACGTCGAGCGTCGAGCTCGCTCAGGTGAAGCTGCGATCGATGCCCGTCGGGGGCGCGACTCCTCTCGCGCACGGAATCCTGCGCTCACTGGAGTTGCTCGCCGCGGAGCGGCGTCGCGACCAGCAGGTCGTGCCGTGGCTCGTGGTAGTGACCGACGGCCGCGCGAACGTCGCTCTCTCCGACGGGCTCGGCAGCGACGATGCGCGCAACGCGGCCGTCCGCGTGAAGGAATCGAGGGTCAACGCGCTCGTCATCGACACCGACGCGGGCATCGCGTCCCTCGGCGCGGCTCGGGAGATCGCGCGCGTCGCCGGCGCGGAGTACATGCGGCTCGCCCGGTTCGATGGCGGCGTCATGGCGACCGCGGTCCGGGAGCGCCTGGAGGCGGTCTGAGGGGTGGGATGATGAACTTCGCAGCGTGGGCTCGGATTCGATGGATCCTCCTGTGCGTGGTCGTCGTGGCGTTGTTTCTCGGCTTGGTGCCGCCAGCCATGGCGACGACGTTCGCCGCGAGGGTCACGATGGAAGGCTATGACTTCCCGGATCCCAACGGCGGTTGGTCGTTCCTCGACACCGTGACGCCACATGTCTCGTTCGCGGCATCGCAGACCCTGGAGACCTCTGCTGTCCTTGACACTCCGGATGGTTACCTCTACACGATCGACCATTCGTCTCAGACGATCCCGGGACTTCCGCTTCCCACGCAAATGCCGCCAGTCGCTCACGTTCCTGTGGAATATATGGGTCCGGGCAACGCCGCCCCGCTCACCAACGGCATCATCGATATGCGCAGATGGCTCGCCTACCAGGTCGTCCCCTATTCCGTGACGGGCCAGAGCGATCCAGTCGAAGGTGTCTGGTACCTGCACGTGCGACCTCTCGTGCACAACGACCCGGTACTGGGCGTGACCACCCATGTGAGGTTCGGGATCGATATCACCCCACCGCCCGCTCCTTCAGCCCCGTCGACGACCACCACCAACTACGTCGACCCGCCGTGGCAGGAATACGCCGGCCGGGAGTTCTACTGGGTGAACCGCGCCGCGATGGGACGGTCGTACGATGCGATGTCCGGCGACTCACTATGGAATGTCTACTTGAACGGCTTGTTCGTCAGAACCTTCCGGAACTGGCATCCCGGCCTGATCCACCCGTACGCGTCCGTGGCGATCGAGAACCTGCGTCCTGGTCGCAACGCGGTGGACATCCGGACGGTCGACTACGCGGGCAATGGATCGGCGTCCACCCTGCGCTTGTACGCCAACGTCGACACCGACACGCCCGTCATCCGCTCGATGACACCCGCGTCCGGCGTGATCGGCGGCCGTCGCGCGTTCTCTGTCGATGCCACCGATAGGGCTGGCGTCTCTGCTGTGCGCTTCGAGATCGACAACGCGTTCGTGGCTAGCGACACGTCCGCACCGTTCTCCGTCCCTTTGGGCACGAGGACTCTCGCGAACGGCGCGCACACCTTCACCGCCGTCGCATACGACATGATCGGTGCGCGCCCTGGCACGGTTCGCCCACACGTGGCGAGCTCGACCGTCAACTTCCGCGTGGACAACACCGCGCCTCGCATGAGCGTGATCTCTGCCGGACCATCGCCGTTCTTCCCGATCCGCCGAGACGGTTACCGCATCCGGTTCACTCTGAGCAAGGATGCGAACGTCATCTTCGAGGCCTACGACTCGAGCGGCACTCGGGTACGTTCGGTCAGCACCCGCTACCAGGCCGGCACACGCACGTTCGTGTGGAACGGCGCGCGCGACTCGGGCGGTCCCGCGGCGGGGACATACACGTGGCGCCTGCGGGCGGTCGACTCTTTCGGCAACACATCGGCGACCACGCGACGCAGCGTGACGATACGTTCGTGACGGTGCGGGGTCTGAGCGGGTGGGCTGTGCTAGAGTCTTCGGTGTTGGAGCAGCACACGTCGCAGTCGTGAGGGGTGGCGGTATGAACGCTTCGTCTTGGGGCCGGACCCGATGGATCCTCCTGTGCGCCGTCATCGTGGCGCTGTTGTTCTGCACCACGGCGCTCGCTTTGGCGACCGACTCCGGTTCCACGAGTTATTGGGTCGATGCGATGATCAACGATCATTCCAGCCCAGATGCCCAAGGACTCTTTCTTGTCATCAACACGGTCTATCCAAACGTAACGTTCTCTGCACCGACGGCGAATCCTACCACAGATACAATCATTGACTGGAGCACATATGAAGGGTGGCATAACGAGACTATTATCAGCGGTCCGCCAATACAATCACCCCCGGCTGGCTTCGTATATGGGGTATATCGATGGACGGCACAGAACTCTCCTCCACCCCCGCTAGTTTATCCTGCGGCTGGACTATGGCCTCCGCTTGCGTATGCGCCGCTCCCATTTCCCACCGCTGGTGGAAATGGCGGGCCCTGGACCTCCCAGGTGGTCGACATGCGCGGATGGCTTGCAGCTCAGACGCACTCCTACTGGACCACGGGTATGGTCGACCCTGTTGAAGGCTGGTGGTGGCTGCTCGTAGCAGCGGACTCGCGAGACGATTCCTCGGTTCCAACAGAATGGGCCCGCTACGTTCCCTTTATGGTGGATATCACCCCCCCATCTGCGGTACGCGGTGTCGGCGATGCGCAATTCGGCTGGATGTCCCACAACACATGGCAGGAATACACCCGAAGGGATTTCTTCTGGGAGAACGGCGGATACTACGGGCGCGATTGGCGTTACGATTCACTATCCGGAGACTCGCTATGGGAGGTCAGCGTCAACGGCATTAGTCAACCGCCATTCGTGAATGAACGCGATTATTCAGTTTCCCCAACTCAAGGCGTCTCGATCGAGGATCTCCAGGCTGGCAGGAATCGCATCGGCGTTCGTTGTATCGACTACGCCGGCAATTCGGGACCATGGACGTACGGGTACGCCAACGTCGACACGGATACCCCTGTCATCCGCTCGATGTCGCCGGCGGGCGGCGTGATCAGCGGGACCCACGCGTTCACGGTGGACGCGTTCGACTCGGCCGGTATCTCCGCGGTCCGGTTCGAGATCGACGGCGCGTTCGTGGCGAGCGACACTACCGCGCCGTTCGCGGTCAATGTGAACACCCGGACCCTCTCGAACGGCACGCACTCGTTCACCGCACGCGTCTACGACATGATCGGCGATCGTCCGGGCACGGCGCGCCCGCACGTGGCGAGCTCGACCGCCGACTTCCGCGTAGACAACACGCCCCCTCGCTTGAGCGTGCTCTCAGCCGGACCGTCGCCGTTCTTCCCGATACGGCGCGACGGCTACCTCGACGACTATCGCATCCGATACACGCTGAGTAAGGACGCCGACGTCTATTTCGAGGCTTACAACTCGAGCGGCACGCGCGTCCGTACGGTCAGCACCCGCTGTCAGGCGGGGACGCGCACGTTCGTCTGGAACGGCGCGCGCGATTCGGGCGGGCCGGCGGTAGGGACGTACACGTGGCGCCTGCGGGCGGTCGACGCGCTCGGCAACACCGCGGCGACCCCGCGACGCAGCGTGACGATACGCTCGTACATCCTGGTGCATGTCGGCGCGGGTGTGCGCGTCGAGTACCACTAGCCGAAGGCTCGGGTGCGGAGCGGGCCTGTAAGCCGGATTCTGTCGAGGACGACCATCTATCTGGGACCGCCGTCGCCGACGGCCTCGTGCGGGCGTACCCGAGCGACGGTCGGGCAGACCTTAGCCGCTCCTATTCGCCCTTGCTCCGGGTGGGGTTTGCCAAGCCGCCGAGTCTCCCCGGCGCTGGTGCGCTCTTACCGCACCGTTTCAGCTTTTCCTCCGTCGCTCGCGCGGCGGGGGAGTCTTCTTTTCTGTGGCACTTTCCGTCGGCTCGCGCCGCCCTGCCGTTAGCAGGCACCCTGCCCTGTGGAGTCCGGACTTTCCTCACGCCCGAAGGCGCGCGGCCGTCCGGCCCGCTCCGCAAGGGACAGTCTAGCAGGGTCGAGGGCGAAGTGCCGCGATGGGCGAAGGCCGCCTCGGACAGATTGCGGTCAGGCTTTGGTAAGGCGCCCGACGTAGGCTGAACTCACGAGGCGTGGTATACCTTCTCCGAAGGGTGGATGCAGGTCATGAAGCTCACGAAGGATCAGAAGCTCGCCAGGGAGATCGCCGGCTACCGTGGCGAATACGTCGTCGTGAAGCATGGGCGCATCCTCGCGCATGATCCCGACATGAAGTCCGCTCTGGCCAAGACCCCTTCGTCGGAGCGGGTCGGCGTAGAAGTCAGACGCGTGCCACTCGACGACAGCGTCACAGCCACCTTCTCCGCACTCTAGTCCTTCGTGCGCGTCGCCTTCACGTCGTTCCCTCACGGGAGTGGGTTCATCGCGCGTCCCTGCGTGCAGGTGCGTCTGGGAGCGGATGCCACTCGAACGAGCGCCCGCGCGCTCGTCGACACGGGCTCGATCCACACGATCATCCCGTCCAAGTTCATGGAGTCGCTCGGACTCGATGCCGGACGTGAGCTCGAACGCGTGAGTCTGCGCTTCGGCGGTGTCCATGAGGACGCAGTGCCCGTACACGAGCTGGATCTTGTGATCGTCTCGCCCGACCCACATATCTGGCCGGACATCAAGATCGATTCGGTCGCGGTCGCATGCTGTGCCAATGCGGAGTTGCCGTTCTTCATCCTCGGAGCATCGGCGCTCACGCGCGTGGTTCTGCTGGTTCGCGAATACGACCAGGTATTCCATCTCAAGCCGATGGAGGACTTCATGGCAGCGCCCCACTTCGGCGATGGGGGCTTCTGATGCTGGATTTGGACGTTTGGTACGATTCGTCTAGAATGGGTCTCGGAGGTGGTCGCCATGACCGCAGTCACGGCATCGGAGGCGCGCACGCGCTTCTCGGAACTCATAAACCTTGTCGGTGTTGCCAAACAACGTGTCGTGATCGAGCGGCACCAGCGACCCATCGCCGCCCTCGTGTCCATCGAGGAGCTGCAGTTGCTTGACGATCTGCTCGTGGCGGCGCGGGATGACACCGCGGTGCAGGAACGTCTCGCAAAGATCCACGCCACCCGCCAGCACAAGAACGCTGTCGACACGCTGACCTGGCCTGGCGAGCAGGTCGTCCTGACCCCGGAGTCCTTCGCCGAGGTCGTCGATCAAGTCCGGTACCCGCGACCGGCCAGCAAGGCCCTGAAGGACCTGATGGCCGCCGACGGTGATTAGGGCGTCACGCAAGATAGTCTCGCAGCGACGCACGAAGGCCGCCTCGACGGCGGCCTTCGAAGGTATCTGGTAGCCCGTACGGGATTCGAACCCGTGATCTCCGCCTTGAGAGGGCGGTGTCCTAGTCCACTAGACGAACGGGCCGAGAAAGCGCTGGCTGGGGTGGGAGGAGTCGAACCCCCACATACGGCACCAGAAGCCGCTGTCCTACCATTAGACGACACCCCATCGTCAGCGAATCGGACGCCGGCGCGGAAGGTGATGTTACCGGTGCGCCGGAACGAGTGTCAAGGAGCGTGGCCCGCGATCAGTCCGCGGCGAGCGGGCGTGCAGCACGGATACGCTCGATGGTGAGCTCCTTGCCGAGAAGGGCGAGCGACTCGAACAGCGGCGTGCTGACCGTCACTCCGGAGACAGCCACACGCACGGCCTGGAAGGCTACCTTCGGCTTCACGCCGAGTGCTTCCGGCACCGCCCGCATCGCTGCTTCGATCGGGTCGTGGGCGAAGTCGGGCAGCGTCGAGAGCACCTCAGCCGCTGCGTCGAGCGAACGACCGGCGCCTTCCTTCGTGAGCACCTTGTCTCGGGCCGCGTCGTCGATCACGACGGTCTCCTCGAAGAGGAACCGCACCATCGGGACGATCTCGTCGAGCCGCTTCACGCGCTCGGAGACGAGCGGGGCGAGGCGCTCGAGCCAGGGACGTCTCGCGGCGGCCTCCTCATCGGTGATCAGACCCGCTTCGCGAAGCCACGGAAGCATCCGGTCGACGAAGGTCGAGGCGGACATCTCCCGGATGTAGACGCCGTTCATCCACTCCAGCTTCTCCGCGGAGAAGATCGCGGGATTGCGCGATACGCGGTCGAGCGCGAACGCCGCGACGAGCTGCTCGGCGGTGAAGACGTCCGACCCGTCCTCCATCGACCACCCGAGCAGGGCGAGGTAGTTCACGAGGGCCTCTGAGAGATACCCCATGTCGCGGTACGCCTCGACGGACGTCGCGCCGTGACGCTTGCTCAGCCGCTTGCCGTCGGTGCCCCAGATCATGTTCATGTGCGCGAATGTGGGAACCGTGGCTCCCAGCCCCTCGAGGACGAGGATCTGACGCGGGGTGTTGGAGAGGTGGTCGTCACCGCGGATGACGTGCGTGATGCCCATCTCGGCGTCGTCTACCACGGACGCGAAGTTGTAGGTCGGCGTGCCGTCGGTGCGCACGAGGACGAAATCGTCCATCGCGGAGGCGGGGAAGGTCATCTCGCCTCGTACGGCGTCGGTGAAGACGATGTCCCCGCGATCCTCGGGCACGGAAAGGCGCCACACGTGCGGCTCGCTGGCGGCCACGCGAGCGGCGGCGGTCTCGGGAGCGATCGCGCGACAGGTCCTGTCGTACCCGGCGTATCCGCCCTTGGCGCGCATGGTCTCGCGGTTCGCGTCGAGGTGCTCCGAGGAGCAGAAGCACGCATACGCCGCGCCCGACTCCTTGAGACGCTCGAGTGCGGCGGCGTAGGTGTCGGTGCGCTGGGTCTGAAAGTACGGGCCGCGGTCGCCGCCTGCTTCGGGACCCTCGTCCCAGTCGAGACCGAGCCAACGCATCGCGCGAAGTATGCCCTCGGTGTTCTCGCCGGTGGACCGCTCCGGATCGGTATCGTCGATGCGGAGCACGAACGCGCCGCCGTGGTGACGCGCGAACGCCCAGTTGTAGACGGCGGTACGCGCTCCGCCGATGTGCAGATGGCCGGTGGGGCTCGGCGCGAATCTCACTCGGACCTGTTCGGGCACGGGGATCCTTTCGGGAGGACGGTCATTCCGACGACGTGCGACCGGGGCACACACCCGCGCGACGCAGCAGGAACCACGTCGCACCGACGGCGAGGATGAGACCGGCGAGCGCGCCACCCTTCATGAGCACGTAGGCCGGCGCACCGGACGTCTCGAAGACGACGAGCTTTCTGACGACCGCCACGAGGCCCGCTTCCATGACCGTCGCGATGACGGTCTTGCCGGCCATGTACGCGAGAGCGATGTTGAAGAGTTCCACGACGATGAAGACGACGAGCACCGCGTCTAGGAGACGCAGTATGTCCGCTGGGTCGAGGAAGCCGTTGTCGGCGACCGCGCTATACGTCTCCGCCACGAGGTCGACGATGCCGAGGGCGGCGATGATCACGAGAAGGACCGCGAGCACGCGCTCCAGACTGTCGACCAGTCGATGCATCACCTTCATGAACACCCAGAGCCCTCCTACTTACGGCGCACCACGACACTATACCAGCGACCCCGTCCGAGACGCGCTCGTCTTGTCCGGAGCGGGTGAGGCGTGCTATCTTCAGACGTACTCATCAAGAGGCAGCGGCGCGCGAGCGACGCTGCAGAGGGCGTAGGGACCGCACCCTAAGATGCCCCGGCAACCGAGGCCGAAAACGACCCACGGTGCCACATTGCGGCAGGCGAGTGTGCCTGACAGATGAGGGAAGAGTGGCGTGTCCGACGCCCAGTGTCCCTCGTCAGCGGTCGGCGAGGGTTTTTCTTTTCCCTTCGCCGGGCATCGACGGATAGCGGGCCGAACGACCCGCGAAGGATCGGAGGAAGCATGTCCCGCGATTATGTGTTCACATCCGAGTCTGTGACCGAGGGTCACCCCGACAAGCTCTGCGACCAGGTCTCGGACGCCATCCTTGACGCGATCATCTCGCGCGAGACCGAGCTCGCCGACGAAGGCTACGTGACGGACAAGGGCTCGAAGGCGTCGCCCGACTACGTGCGCGTCGCTTGTGAGACGCTGTGCACCACGGGGCTCGTCGTCGTCGCGGGTGAGATGCGCACCCACGCCTACGTGGACATCCCCACGATCGTGCGCGAGACCATCAAGGACATCGGCTACACGCGAGCGAAGTTCGGCTTCGACTACGAGACCTGCGGTGTGATCACCGCGATCCACGAGCAGAGCGCGGACATCGCGATGGGCGTCGACCAGTCGTACGAGGTCCAGCACGGGCGCGACGGCGATCCGCTCGACCTCGAGGGAGCCGGCGACCAGGGCATGATGTTCGGCTACGCCTGCAACGAGACCTCCCAGCTCATGCCGATGCCCATCTATCTGGCGCACCGTCTTGCCGAGCGCCTGACCGCGGTGCGCAAGGGTCAGGTCGTCGACTACCTCCGCCCCGACGGAAAATCGCAGGTGACCGTCCGCTACGTGGACGGCAAGCCGGCCGAGGTCACGAAGGTCCTCATCTCCTCGCAGCACGCCGACGGTGTCGACATCGAGAACCTCATGAAGCCCGACATGATCGAGCACGTGATCCAGCCGGTCTTCGAGGCCGAGGGTATCGAATGGAAGGGCGCCGACGTCTACGTGAACCCGACGGGGCGATTCGTCATCGGCGGGCCCATGGGCGACAGCGGGCTGACCGGCCGCAAGATCATCGTCGACACCTACGGCGGGTTCGGACGCCATGGCGGCGGCGCGTTCTCCGGCAAGGACTGCACGAAGGTCGACCGCTCGGCGGCGTACGCGGCGCGTTGGGTCGCGAAGAACGTCGTCGCCGCGGGTCTCGCTGACCGCTGCGAGCTGGAGATCGCGTACGCGATCGGCGTCGCCCATCCGCTCTCCGTCCTCGTCGAGACCTTCGGCACCGAGAAGGTCGACGTCGATCGGATCGAGAAGGCCGTGCTCGGCGTCTTCGACCTGCGGCCCGGTGCGATCATCCGCGACCTCGACCTGCGTCGCCCCATCTACCGCAAGACCGCCGCTTACGGTCACTTCGGCCGCGACGAGAAGGACTTCACCTGGGAGCGGACCGACCGCGTGGATGCGCTGCGGACGGCGTGCGAAGCGTAGGACCGTCAAGATACGCGAGACCGGAGGCCGCCGACGATGTCGGTGGCCTCCGCTATGCTGGCTCCATGGATGCCTTGCATGAGACGCCGAGCCGGGTCGCCCGAGTGGTGGTGGACGTTCCCGCCCGCGCGTTGACCGAGCCGTTCGACTACTCCGTACCGGCCGGACTCGACGGTGTGGACGTCGGCGTCCCCGTCCTGGTCCCCTTCGGCCGCCGCCCGGCCCTCGGCTACGTCGTCGGTCTCGCCGCTTCGAGCGAGCACGAGTTGAAGCCGGTCGAGGCCGTCCTCGGCACGTCTCTCTTCGCCGGACACGTGCCCAGTCTCGCCGCATGGATCGCGCGGGAGTACCTGTGCCCGCTCTCGGAGGCGCTGAGACTCTTCCTGCCGCCTCGGGGGGTCTCGTCACTCGCTCGTGTCGAAGGGCCGCAGGGGGCGTCGTATCTCCTTCGCGGCCCGGCGGTGGGGACGGTCGACGACCGCTGGGCCGAGCTCGCCCCGGGCGCGGCGCCCCAGCTGCGTCCGAGCGCTGTCCTCCAGCGCGCGGTCGTCGACTCGCTCGCCGAAGGGCCCGTCCGCGTCGCCGAGCTGGCGGCCGGACTGGGCAACGTCGATGGAGCGGTGCGCAGGCTCGCCGAGATGGGCGTCGTCGTCGTCACGCGCCGTCGCCGCATGCGCGACCCGCACTCCGCGCTACGCCCCGCCCCACGACACGAGAACCTGTCGCGGGGGCAGTCGGATGCGCTCGACGCGATCCGTTCCGCTCGCGCTTCGGGAGGCGTGGTGCTTCTGGACGGCGTGACCGGGTCGGGAAAGACCGAGGTCTACCTCCGGGCGATAGAAGAGGTCCTCGCGGCCGGGGGTGGGGCGATCGTCCTCGTGCCGGAGATCTCGCTGACACCACAGACGGTGGGTCGTTTCCGATCGCGATTCGGCGAAGCTGTGGCGGTCCTGCACTCCAGGCTGTCGGACGGGGAGCGCTATGATCAGTGGGACGCATGCGCCACCGGCGCCGCGCGTGTCGCGGTCGGTGCGCGCTCCGCGCTCTTCGCTCCAGTGCGCGACCTCGCGCTCGTCGTCATAGATGAGGAGCACGAGACCTCGTACAAGCAGGGGTCGTCTCCGCGCTATCACGCGCGCGACGTCGCGGTGCGGATGACCGAGACCGCCGGTGCCGCCCTCGTCCTCGGAAGCGCGACGCCGAGCATGGAATCGCTCGCCCGCTGCGAGCGCGGCCGCGCGATCCGCGTCGTGATGCCCGAACGCGTGGGGGGTGGACGCATCCCCGAGGTGCGCGTGATCGACCTGACGGCGGAGTTCGCCGACGGGAACCGGTCGATGTTCTCGCGAGAGCTCGCCGACCGTCTGCGAGATGTCGAGAGACGGCGCGAGAAGGCGGTCGTCTTCCTCAACAGACGAGGCTTCGCCAGCTTCCTCCTCTGTCGCGAATGCGGTTTCGTGCCCGAATGCGACGCGTGCGCGGTCTCGCTGACCTACCACGAGGTCGGCCGGACCCTGGCGTGTCATCACTGTGGCGCGCACAAGCAGGTCCCGGTCGCGTGTCCCCGCTGTTCCAGTCCGTATCTTCGCCAATTCGGCGCCGGGACCCAGCGCGTCGAGGCGGAACTGCAGGCCCTCGTCCCGGGACTGCCGATCGTGCGGATGGACGCCGACACCGTGCGAGGCAAGGGCGGCCACGAGCGTGTCCTCGCCGGGTTCGAGGCGCTGCCGTACGGCGTGCTGGTCGGGACGCAGATGGTCGCGAAGGGCCTCGACTACCCGGAGATCACGCTCGTCGGCGTGATCACCGCCGACACGACCCTGCACATGCCCGACTTCCGCGCGGGAGAGCGGACTTACCAGTTGGTCTCGCAGGTCGCGGGGAGATGCGGCCGGGGCGAGAAGCCCGGTCTGGTGGTCGTCCAGACGTACTGGCCGGACCATCCCGCCATCGTCGCGGCGGCCGCGCACGACCCGGAGCGCTTCTACGCCGGGGAGCGCGCCGAACGCGAGGCGCTCGGATACCCACCGTACGGTCGCCTCGCGAACGTGCTCGTACAAGGAGCGGACGTCGAAGCGGTGCGTGCGGTGGCGGTCTCCTTCGCCGAACGCTTGCGCGCACAGGCTCAGGACGGCGTCACGGTGCTCGGACCGGCGCCGGCGCCGCTCGCCAAGGTGAAGGGCGCGCATCGGTGGCACGTCCTCCTCAAAGGCGCGGTCGACTCCGACCTGCCCGCCACGATCTCGAAGGCGTGGGAAGGGCTGGCGGCCGTCCCCGGTGTGACCGTCGCATGCGATGTCGACGCGGTCGACCTGCTGTGACCGCCGCTGTTCTCCACGCGCTACAATGTCAACTGCACGACGACGGAGAGCCGCGCGGCGTGAGGCGGCAGGGTTCTTGCTCGGAACGGTGAACATGGAAGTCCTCTCACATCCCAATCCGGTGCTGAAGCAGACTGCGCTCGAGGTCGACCCCTCGGGTGACACCGAGTTGCGCCCTCTCGTCCAAGGCATGGTCCGCGTGATGCGCGAGGCGCCTGGAGTCGGGCTCGCCGCCCCTCAGATAGGCGTGCAGAAGCGCGTCATCGTCGTCGAGGTCGAGGAGGACAAGATCGCGGCGCTGTGCAATCCCTGCATCGTCGACAGCTCCGAGGAGACCGAGGTCGACGACGAAGGATGCCTGTCACTGCCGGGCATCAGCGTGCCGGTCGAACGGAACGCGTCCGTGACGTGCGAGGCGCTGACGATCTCCGGTCAAGCGGTTCGGATCGATGCCTACGGCCTTCTCGCCCGGGTACTCCAGCACGAGATCGACCATCTCGACGGTCTGCTCATCATCGATCGCGCCGCTCCCGACGAGCGCAAGGCCGCGCTCAGACGGTATCACGACCTGCTCGCGGGGTAATCCGGCGCACCAGGCACGGTAGGGGGGACCTGTGCGCGTCGTCTTCATGGGCACGCCCGAGTTCGCCGTGGCATCGCTGCGTGCACTCGCGACCAGGCACGAGGTCGTGTGCGTGTACACGCGACCGGACGCGGCTTCGGGGCGAGGACGCGCACTCACCGCCCCCCCGGCCAAGTCCGCGGCGATCGAGTCGGACATCCCCGTGGCGCAGCCCACGGATCTTCGCGGACCCGCATCCGCCCGCGACCTCGCCTCATTGGCCCCGGACGTCGTGTGCGTGGCGGCGTACGGGATGATCCTCCCGCGTGGAGTGCTCGATGTCCCGCCTCTCGGGTGCGTGAACGTCCATGCCTCACTCCTCCCGCGCCATCGCGGGGCGGCTCCGGTGGAGCGCGCGATACTCGCGGGGGACACCACCACCGGGGTGTCGATCATGCGGATGGAGGAAGGACTCGACACGGGCCCCGTCGCGCTGCGAGTCGAGATGGTGATCGGGGCCGCGGACGCGCCGACGCTCACGCGCACCCTCGCCACCTTGGGCGCGGACGCTCTGATCGAGGTCCTCGATCGCATCGAGGCCGGAACGGATACGTGGGAGCCGCAGCCGGAGTCCGGCGCGACGTATGCCGCGCGGATCGAGAGGGCCGACGTGGCCCTAGAACCGGGTCTTTCGAGCGAGGACGCGTTGCGAAGGGTGCGCGCGTCAGGCCGCCACGCGCCGAGCCGCTGTAGCCTCGCGGGCGTGGACGTGACCGTTCTGGAGGCTCGAACGGTGTCCGCGGACCTCGGCCCAGGCCGCGTTCTCGTGACGAAGGACGCGCTCATCCTGGGAACCACCGACGGCGGTCTAGCTCTCGACAGAGTCGTCGCCACCGGCCGCGCTCCCATGGACGGAGCGGCCTTCGCGCGCGGCGCGCGCCTGGATGACGACGCGCGATGGGCGGCCTCGACGTGACCGTGGCGCCCGCCCGCTCCGCTGCGCTCGAGGTCGTGCGGCGCGTTCGCGAGAAGCAGGCGTTCGCGAGCGAAGTGCTCGACACGGTCCTGCGAGCGCGAAGCCTTCGCGAGGACGATGCCGCGCTGGCCACGCGTCTAGCCTACGGCACCGTGCAATCCGCCGGGACTCTCGACGAGGCGCTCGACGAGCACTTGCGTTCGCCTTCCTCCGTGGAGCCGCGCGTCCGCGACATACTGCGCCTAGGGGCGTACGAACTGCTCTTCTCGCGGACCCCGCCGCGCGCCATCGTGCACGAGTCGGTGGACGCGGTCAGAGCCGTGCGCCCGGAGGCCGCCGGTCTCGCGAACGCAGTGCTGCGGCGGCTCTCGGAGAGGGCGGACGCTTTCCCGTGGGGCGACCCCCGGACGGACGACGGAGCCCTGGCCAGGGCCACCGCCCACCCACGGTGGCTCTTGGACCTCGTGACACGCGATCGCGGCCGTGACGCGGCGCGCCGGATGTTCGAGGCGGACCAGACCACGGCGCCGCTCTTCCTGTGGCACGTGCCGTTCATGGGAACGCTCGCCGACGCGATGTCGCTCCTGGAGGCCGACGGCGCCATGCCCGTCGCTTGCGAGCCCGCGGGCTGCATACTCGCGCGACGCGCGGCGTTCGCCGTCCGCGGAGCTGCGGTCGCAGACGGCCGCGTCCTCGTCGCGGACGTGGCGGCGACGGTCGCCCCGCTGGCGGTCCGGCCGATGCCCGGCGAGACGATCGTCGACCTCACCGCGGGCAGGGGAACGAAGACGGTCATGCTCCAGGCTGCCGCGGTCTCCGAGGGCGGGCCTGCTCGCATCATCGCGATGGACCTCCACCCGTTCAAGGTGAAGGTGCTCACCGAACGCATGGGCGTCCTCGGCGTCCCTGGAGTCGAGGCGATCGTCGGCGACGCCACGGACGTCATCGGCGCGCAGGGGCTGCCCCGTGCAGGGACCGTCGACTCCGTCCTCGTCGACGCCCCTTGCACCGGACTCGGGACTCTGAGACGTCATCCGGAGAAGCGATGGCGAGCATCGCCCGACGACGTCTCGCGCCTTGCCGAGATCCAGTCCCGCCTGCTCGAGCAAGCGGCGACGCTTGTGGGCCCCGGCGGGCGTGTGGTGTACTCGACGTGCTCCGTCGCCCGCGCGGAAGACGAGGACGTCGTACGCGGGTTCTTGGACGGCGAGGCGGGGGAGGGGTTCTCGGTCGAGTCTCTCGACGAGGTCGTCCCGGCCTCGTGGCGTCATCGGGTCGCACCGGAGGGGACGTTCCTGTCCATGCCCGAGGCCGACGGGCCCGACGGGCACTTCGTCGCCGCACTGCGGCGGATGGGATGAGAAGAGGAGGCACGATGCGCAGCACACGGATCGTCGAGATGCTCGAGGTCACGGAGGCCGCCGCTCTCGCGGCCGGCCGTTGGATGGGGAAGGGCGACAAGCACGCGGCTGACGACGCCGCGGTCGAGGGCATGCGCACCGCATTCAACTCCGTCGAGATCGACGGCACGATCGTGATCGGCGAAGGCGAGCGCGACGAGGCTCCGATGCTCTTCATCGGCGAGAAGGTCGGCAAGGGCGGCGAGGAGATCGACATCGCCGTCGACCCACTCGAGGGGACGAACCTCACCGCGTATGGTCAGACGAACTCGCTCGCGGTCCTCGCTTTCGGCCCGAAGGGCACGCTGCTGCACGCTCCCGACACGTACATGAAGAAGATCGCCGTCGGTCCCGAAGCCGCCGACGCGGTGCACATCGACGCGAGCCCCACGGAGAACCTCCGCAACGTCGCGAAGGCGATGAAGCGCGACGTCGGGGACCTCGTCGTGTGCATACTCGACCGCGACCGGCACGTCGATCTCATCCGTGAGGTGCGCGAAGCCGGCGCGCGCATCCGCCTCATCTCCGACGGCGATGTCTTCGGCGCCGTCGCCACGGCGATCGAGGGGACCGGCATCCACCTCTACCTCGGTACCGGCGCGGCCCCAGAGGGTGTGCTCGCGTGCGCCGCGATGAAGTGCATCGGCGGCTGCTTCATGGGCCGCTTCGAGTGGCGCAGCCCCGAGGAGAGGGCACGGGCGGTCGACATGGGGACGTGCAACATCGACGGCGTGCTGACCATGGACTGCCTCGTGAACACCGACGAGGCGGCGTTCATCGCCACCGGCGTCACCGACGGCGAGATGCTGCGCGGGGTGAGGTACTTCGGTTCGGGAGCGCGCACGAACTCGGTCGCGATGGACGCGAAGTCCAAGACCGTGCGGTTCATCGATACGGTCTACAACACGGGCGTGGAGAAGTTCTGGGTGAGGATGGACTGACCGACGATCCCTGCCGGCTCGATCAGTTCTTCGCAGAGGGGCAGTCCGCGCATGCGGACGGCCCCTCTTTCGCGGCCGGGCAGGCGGGAGCCGACACCGTCTCGTCCTTCGGCCTGCTGCGGTAGTCCGTGCTGTGGAAACCGGATCCCTTGAAGTGGACCCCGACGGGGGTGAACACGCGCTTCGCGGGAGATGAGCACTTGGGACACGTCACGTCTGCGCGATCCGCCGCGCGCCGGACGATCTCGAAAGTCTCATCACACACGGTGCAACGGAAATCGTAAGACGGCATGCTCCTGTGGTCCCTCCCGGTCGATCTCGGCTTCGGCGGTATACTGTACCCCATGGACCGAACCCCCGTCAGGCGAGCAACCCTCATACCAGCCTGGCTGCTCCCCACGGTCGTGGCGACGTTATCGGTCGCCGCAGTCGTCGCCGGAGTGGCCGTCTTTCGCCCTCGCCCGGTCCCCGTCGGCGTACCCTCGGTGACCGGTCTCCCGGTACCGGTGGCCCGCAGCCGCCTCGCGGAAGTCGGACTGCTCCTCGAGAGGGGCGTCGTCCGCTTCTCGGCCACGGTGGCCGCTGACGGCGTCGTGACGCAGAGGCCTGAACCCGGCGATCGTGTCGCGCCGGGATCGGTAGTCGTCGTCGACGTCTCCGGCGGCTCGGAGACGTTCTCCATGCCGGACGTCGTAGGCAAGCCTCTCGACATGGCGAAGGAGACGATCGCCGGGGCCGGTATGCGGCTCGAGGTCGAGTTCGCCCCGTCGGACCAGCCGACGGACACCGTGCTCGCCAGCCTTCCTTCCGCCGGTGTGCGCGTCACCACTTCGGACGTCGTGAGACTGACGGTCGCCTCGGGGAGCCCGACCGCGACCGTGCTGCTCCCGATCAGCCTCGACGGTCTCGCTTTCGCGATCGATCCTTCGCGCGCTCCGTCCGGCGCCACCGATGTGACCATGGACGTCGCCCGCCGCCTGCGGGCGTTGCTCGAAGCCTCGGGAGCGAGGGTGACCGTCATCCGCGGGATCACCGACACCGTCACCACCGACGCGACGCGGTTGTCGCGCGTGAGGTCCGCGAGTCCGACAGCCGTCCTTTCCATGGTGACCACGCCCGCGCGTTCGGGTGGCATAGTCCTATCCTCGTTGCCCCCATCAGCGACGGCTCCCGGAAGATACCTCACATCGGTGGGTCTCGCACGCGCGGCTCTGGCGAGGCTGCGCGACTCCGGTCTCGGGCCCTCGATGGGCTTTCCCACGCCTGACCGCGTCCTCACCGGCGCAGGATGCGCGGTTCTGCTCGTCCGGCTCGGTTCGTTCGAGGTCACGGCCGATGTGGCCGCATTCAGGGACCCGCGATGGGAGGACGAGTTGGCTCGAGCCCTCTACCAGGCAGTCGGCGACGTCTTCGGGGGGAGGTGACGTGATGCCCCCGCATGGTGCCCGTCGCGTGCCGTACCACATCGTCGCGGTCGTGCTCGTCGCCCTCCTCGCGTCGCCACCGCCCACCCTCGGAGCCACATCCAACGTCCGCCGACTCAAGACGGAACTCGCCGGCATCCGCAGCGACGTCCGTGCGGCCGGACGCGAGTATTCGCGAGCGTACTGGCGCCTCGACGAGACCGAGGTCCGGATGGCGAAGACCGACCGCAAGATCGCCAGGACGCGTCAGCTCCTGAAAGCGACGCGCGCGAAGCTCGGACGCAGTGTCTCTTCGATGTATCGCCGAGGAGGCTTCGATCCGCTCTCCGCTCTCCTGACGAGCCGCTCTTTCGACGAGCTCCTCACTCGTCTCGAGTTCCTGCAGCGTATCGCGGAACGGGAGGCCGTGACGATCGACGCGGCCCTGCGCCTCGACGCGCAGTTGCGCAGCCAGCGCGCCGCGCTGGCGCGCGAGAGGGCGTCTAGGGCGACGGACGCGGCTGTTCTCAAGAGGCGCGCGCGATCGCTCGAGCGCAGGCTCCAGGCGAAGCAGGCGAAGTACGACTCGGTCCTCGCGGCGCTGCGTCGCGAGATGGGAGCCGACCCTCACTACTCGGGACTGCCCCCGGGACCGAACGGGATGGTCTTCCCCGTCGCGGGCGCGAACTACTACTCCGACACCTGGGGCGCATCGCGCTCCGGTGGACGAAGGCGACACAGAGGCACGGACATCATGGCAGGACGTGGCACACCCGTCGTGGCCTGCCTTTCGGGAAGCGTCACCAGCAAGAGCGGCGGACTCGGCGGCAAGACGATCTGGCTTCGCGCGGACAACGGCTGGACGTTCTACTTCGCGCACTTGAACGGCTGGGCGGTCAGATCCGGGCATGTCTCCGCGGGACAGGTCATCGGGTACGTCGGTTCGACGGGCAACGCCCAGGGGGGCTCCCCCCATCTCCACTTCGAGATCCATCCGGGCGGGGGAGGCGCGGTCAACCCGTATCCCTACCTGCGCCGGATGGAATCCTAGTCGCTCGCCGGTCGGTACTGGCGTTCTCGTCCACGCCGTGGCATGCTACTCACGCACGCACCGATCGGGAGCTGCCGCAGGCGGCTGAGAGGCGGTCCTTACCGCGACCGAGACGACGGCGCCGGTAATGCGGCGTCCGCACCACGGTGGAGCCCCGGGCTCTCGTCGCGACGCGATCGGACACTCCTCCCCACATGCGGCCCAAGGGATGGAGTGACGACCGTGCGCAACGACCGGATCCGGATACTCGTCGAGATCGGCCTCACCGTCGCGCTAGCCGCGGTGCTCAACCTCGTGAAGATCTGGCGCATGCCCAACGGAGGCGCCATCTCGCTCGAGATGCTGCCCCTGATCGTCCTCGCCTTGCGGCGGGGTGTCGGCCCCGGCATGATCGCCGGGGCGATGTACGGGGTCGTGGAGCTCATGTTCGACGCATACGTGGTCAACTGGCTGCAGTTCCTCATCGACTATCCGGTGGCATACGCCCTTGTGGGGATCGCGGGCATCGGGTCCGCATCGTGGCGTAGGGCTGCAACGAAGGGGAGCGCGACCAAGGCGACCGTCGTAGCCCTGGGGTGGACCGCCGCCGGCGGCATCGGGCGTTTCTACGCGCACTGGGTCTCCGGGCTGGTCTTCTTCGCGCAGTACGCGCCGAAGGGAACACCCGTCGCCATCTACTCGGCCGTCTACAACGCCAGCTACATGGTGCCTTCGCTCGCCGCCGTCGGCGCCGCCGCCGTTCTCGTGCTGCCCGCGCTCGAGCGGGCCGTGCCGGTCTCGGCGTCGGCTTCGTGATGGATGCACTCATCGTCGGAGCCGCGCCGGTCTACGGCGCGGAAGCGTTCTACCACGAACTTCTCTCCGGCTCGCCGCTCGTCGTCGCCGCCGACGCGGGTGCCGAGTGGTGCGTCACTCTCGGCAGAGTCCCCGACATCGCGGTCGGAGACTTCGATTCCTCCAGCGCGGGCGCGGTGGACCGTCTCCGTGATGCCGGGGCGTCGGTGATCGAGTTCCCGGCGAGCAAGGACGCGACCGACCTCGATCTCGCGCTCCTGGCCGCGCGAGAGGCGGGCGCGGACTCCGCGACCTTCACCGCCGCCTTCACCGCACGGCTCGACCACACACTCGCCGCGTTAGGCACGCTTCGCGACGCCGCGGACCTGGCGGGCAGGATCGTCGAACCCGGATTCGACGCTTGGCTGCTCGCCGAAGGCGCTCGCGAATCGCTCACGCTCGATGGCCGACCCGGTATGCTGGTGTCGGTCATCGCCCTCGAGCGGGCGGAAGGGGTATGCCTCACCGGTCTTCGCTACGAGCTGCAGGAAGCGGACCTCGACACGATGAGCGGACTCGGGATCGGGAACGAGATGGTGATCGACGTCGCGACGATCCGGCTACGTGCCGGTGCGCTGTTGGTGGTATGCGTCGGCGGCGAAGCCGGACGCGCTCTGGAGAGGGGAGACGCGGTGAACGTCAGCCGCGGACGACCTTCCCGGCCTTGAGGCACTTGGTGCAGACATCGACGCGCTTCGCGGTACCGTCGACGACCGCGGTCACCCTCTGTATGTTCGGGCTGAACATCCGCAGGGTCACTCGATGCGAATGGCTCACGTTACGTCCGGCACTCGGGTGCTTCCCGCACACGGAGCAGATCTTCGACATCCTCGGGACTCCCGTCCATCATCGGCCCGTGCCGCCAAGCGCGGCCGGTCCGTTCATCGGCGAAAACTCGTCGGATGTTAGCACAGTGCGGGACATCCGGACAAGGCGCGGACCCGTCGCTCGTTCGGCTATACTCTCCATGACCACCGGTCGAACCGGCTTCAGGACACCATGTCGAGGGGGGTGGGGTCGACGGACATCTCCGGATCCACCACTATCGCCGAGCTGCTGGCTGCGCGTCCCGGGGCGGCGGCCGTCCTGTCGCGGCACGGTCTCGGTTGCGCCGCATGCATGGCCGCCGAAGCGGACACCGTGGCGGAGGCCGCCGACATGCATTCCGTTCCGCTGGACATGCTGCTCGAACAGTTGCAAGAGGCGAGCGCGCCCACCACCGGGGAGGGACAGGATGACTGAGACGACCCGCGGGGCCGTGACCGTCGCGAACGACGTCCTGGCGGACATCGCCGGCTTCGTCGCACTCGAGTGTTACGGCATCGTCGGCATGGCAAGCCCCACGATGCGGGACGGCGTCGCCCAACTGCTGACGCGTGACAAGCTCCGTAAAGGTGTGAAGATCGCCAACGTCGACGACAGGCGCGTCGTCGTGGACCTCTGGGTCGTCGTCGAGCACGGAACGAACATCGCGGAGGTCTCCCGGAATCTCGTCGATCGCGTGAAGTACGCGCTCGGTCACGATGCGGACGTCGAGGTCACGGCGGTCGAGGTGCACGTCGTGGACATCAAGGTCCGGGCGTAGGCGAGCCGGAGACCGCGGACGATGCCCCCTTCGAGGAGACCCACTGCCCGCGACCTTCTGGCTGCTTCCTCGGCGGCCTTGACCGCCCGTGTCGAGGAGGTCAACCGGCTGAACGTCTTCCCCGTGCCTGACGGAGACACGGGGACGAACATGTCCCTCACGATGCAGGCGGTCGCGGGCGAGATCGACCGGCTTCCCGAAGATGCGTCGATCGCCGACATCTGCCATGCCGTCACTCACGGATCGCTCATGGGCGCCCGGGGCAACTCGGGTGTCATCCTCAGCCAGGTGCTACGCGGACTCTGCGAGGTGCTCGCCGCCGCCGAGGGCGTCGGCCCCCGCGTGGTCGCGGAGGCGCTGGCGCGCGCCGTCGTGGTCGCCTTCCAAGCGGTGCGCAAGCCCGTCGAGGGGACGATGCTGACCGTCTTGCGTGACGCCGCCGATGCGGCCGAAGCTTCGGTCGGCGCGGGCGCCGACCTCGAGACGGTGCTGGATGCGGTCCGTGACGAAGCGTGGGCGTCGGTGCGTCGTAGCCCGGACCTTCTTCCGGTGCTCAAGGAGAACAACGTCGTGGACGCCGGCGGGTTCGGTCTCGCGGTGCTCGCCGAAGGTTTCTGTGCCGCCCTCGAGGGTGTCGACGTCAGACAGATCGATGTAGCCCTCGCCCAGGCGACGCTCACGGTCGCTCCGTCGGACGATTGGGACGACGACGAGTACCTCTACTGCACCGAGTTCCTCCTCTTCGGCGCTGAGGCGGACCGCGACACCGTCCTCGACCGCATCGCCGCCAGCGGCGGGTCCGAACTGGTCGTCGGTGACGGAGACACCATGAAGATCCACGTCCACACCGACGACCCGGCCGGCGTCCTGGCATGGGCGACGTCGCTGGGCGAGGTCGCCGAGGTCCACGTGAACAACATGCGCCGTCAGACCGCCGAACGGTCCCGCGGCATCTCGCAAGGGCCTTCTCGCCCCGATGAGCCGCGGCTGGGGGTCGTCGCGGTCGCGGCGGGAGACGGTCTTCGGGATATCCTGGTCAGCCTGGGGGTCGATGTCGTCGTCTCGGGCGGACAGACCATGAACCCTTCCACGGCCGAACTGCTCGCAGCGTGCGAATCCGTCCCGGCGCAGGCCATCGTCCTGCTGCCCGACAATCGCAACATCCTGCTCGCCGCCCAGCAGGTCGTCGGTGTGTGCTCCAGGGCGGTCGGCGTAGTCCCGACGACCTCTGTGCCCCAGGCCTTCTCGGCGATGCTCGCGTTCGATCACTCGTCGCCGCTGGCGGATGCCGTCGCCGCGATGACCGACGCTGCGGCCCTAGTGCGCACCGGCGAGGTCACCACCGCCATCAAGGACTCGTCCGCGGCGATCGGTCGCATCACCGCCGGCCAAGTCATCGGGATCGCCGAACACGAGATCGTCGTTGTCGGCGACGACTTGACCGACGTGAGCCTTCGCCTGCTGGACACCCTCGCGCCCGGCGCTGAGACGCTCACGCTCCTTGCAGGGGAGGATCTGGACGACGACACGTTCGCCGCGATCACCGACCGCTTGGAGGCCGCGCATCCCGGACTGGACGTGGAGTCCCATCGCGGCGGACAACCGCTCTACCCGCTCATCATGGCCGTGGAGTGACTTCTCGAGAGGCGGAACCGATGGCTTCAGTCGGGATCGTGTGTGACAGCACTTGCGACCTGGGTCCGGAGTGGTTCGCCCGGCACGATGTGACCATGGTGCCCCTCAAGGTGCTCTTCGGCGATGAGACGTACCGCGACTGGATCGACATGTCCGTCGAGGACTTCTACAAGCGTCTCGTCTCCGCGCCCGCGCTCCCGAAGACATCGCAACCCTCGCCGGCGGACTTCGCGAGCGTGTATGCGGACCTCGCGGCCTCCGGCGTCGAGGAGATCGTCTCCATCCACCTGACCTCGGCGCTCTCGGGGACGTTCGACTCGGCGACGCTGGCCGCAGCCGATTCCCCTGTGCCGGTGCGAGTCGTGGACACCCGCACGGTGAGCCAAGCGACCGGCCTCGTGGTGCTCGCAGCGGTCGAGGCGCGCGACGCTGGTGGCGACGCAGCGGCCGTCGAGGCGACGGCTTCCGCCACGGCGGTGTCCACCAGGCTCTTCTTCATCCTCGACACCCTCGACTACCTGGTGAAGGGGGGACGCGCGGGCAAGGCGACAGGCCTGGCGGCATCGGTCCTCAACATCAAGCCCATCCTCGTCTTCAACTCCGACGGCATCATCGAGCCGTTCAAGAAGGTCAAGGGGACACGGAAGGCGTACGTCGAACTCGCCGCGCACGTGGCTGCGGAGACGCGCCGGATCGGACGAGTGCGCCTCGCCATGCTCTACGCCGATCGCCCCGAGAAGGCGGACGAGTTGCGCGCGGAGCTGGACGCCGCCGGCGCGGACTACGACTTCGTCACTTCAGGCGCCCTCGGCGCGGTCATGGGAACGTACGCGGGTCCCGGCGCCGTCGGCGTGGCGTACCACCCGCTGGGGTGACGGCCGTGGGCCAAGCAGGCCCCGCCATCCCAGCGAGGGTCTTTGCGACGACGAGTCTCGACGACCCCGTGGCCACCGTGCGCCTGGTCGACAGGACGCGCGCGCAGGCGTTCGGGCGTCTCGGTGTCGCCACGGTCGACGACCTGCTGCGACACTATCCGCATAGGTATCTCGACCTCAGCGTCTCGCGATCCATCGCCGACCTGCGCCCAGGTGAGGACGTGACGGTCGTCGGCACCGTTCACTCCGTGGTCGTGAAGCATCCCCGACCACGACTGACGGTCACCGAGGTCGGCGTCGTCGACGCTACCGGGGTGCTTCTCGCGGTGTGGTTCAACCAGCCCTACGTCTCCGGCCGATTGCGCGAGGGCGAACGCATCGCTGTGGCAGGCACGGTCGCGATCGAGTACGGCTTCAAGCAGATGCGCGCGCCGTTCTTCGAGAAGCTGCCGTCCGAGGGAGTGGAGGCTGAGACGCTCGGTCGGATCCTGCCCGTACACCGCGCGACCGAGGGTCTGAGCTCCAATTGGATCCGCCGTCTCGTTCGTGAGGCGCTCGCCTCCCATGGCTCGGTGGCCGACCCGCTCCCCGTCGAGATCCGGCGGCGGCGAGCATTGCGGTCGCTTCGCGGCGCCCTCAGGTCGATCCATTTCCCGGAAGACGCCGCCGACGCCGCCGACGCGCGACGGCGCCTCGCCTACGACGAGCTGCTCACGATACAGATCGGGATGGCACTCCGGCGGCGTCACGCGGTGGAAGGACACTCCGGGACGCGTCATCGCATCGACGGTCCCGCAGTCCTCTCGCTGAAGGAGGCGCTTCCCTTCGAACTGACCGCGGACCAGAGGCGGGCGACCCGTGACGTCCTGAAGGACATGCGGTCGCAGCACCCCATGAACCGGATGCTCCTCGGCGATGTAGGGACGGGGAAGACGGTCGTGGCGGCCGTCGCGCTGTGCGCTGCCGCCGACACCGGCACGCAAGCGGCGATGATGGCCCCCACCGAGGTGCTCGCCGCGCAGTACGCCGCCAAGGTCGGGCCCCTGCTGGACGCGGCTGGGGTCGCGTGGACGTCCCTGACGGGCTCTACGGCCGCGAAGGATCGTGCCATCGCGACCGCTGCGATCGCGGACGGGACGGCCTCGGTCGTCTTCGGGACGCATGCCCTGATCCAGGAGGGCGTCTCGTTCGCGCACATGACGCTGGCGATCGTCGACGAGCAGCACCGCTTCGGTGTGGCGCAGCGGCTCGGTCTCCGCTCGAAGGGCACGTCACCCGACCTCCTGGTGATGTCGGCGACACCCATCCCGCGCAGCCTCGCGCTCACCCTCTACGGCGACCTCGACGCCTCCTACATACGCGAACGGCCGGGCCGGGGGAGGGTGACCACGAGCGTCGTGCCGCGCGCGGCTCGCGCAGAGGCGTACGAACGCGTGCGGGAAGCCGTCCGCTCCGGACATCAGGCCTACGTCGTCTGCGCGCTCGTCGACGAGTCTGACACGGCACAGACGAGAGCGGCCGTGACCGAGGCGCGACGGCTGCGCTCGAAAGTCTTCCCCGACCTGCGTGTCGGACTGCTCACCGGCCAGATGCGCGGACCCGAGAAGACCGCGGTGATGGACGCTTTCCGGTCGGGCGACGTCGACGTCCTGGTGGCGACGACGGTCATCGAGGTCGGCGTCGACGTCGCCAATGCGACCGTGATGATCGTGGAGGACGCGGAACGCTTCGGTCTGGCGCAACTGCACCAGCTCCGGGGCAGGGTAGGGCGCGGAGACGACCCAGGCGCGGCACTGCTCTTCGCGGACCCCCGCTCCGACGAGGGGCGTCGCCGGATGGAGGCGATCGCGTCCATCGACGACGGGTTCGCTCTCGCCGAGGCCGACCTGCGTCTTCGAGGCGAGGGACAGGTGCTCGGCGAGCGCCAGCACGGGTTGCCCGAGCTGCTGCTCGCTTCCGTCCTCGGAGACGCCGATCTCCTCGACGCGGCGCATGAGGACGCTGCCGCCATCGTGGCGGCGGACCCGGACCTCCTCGACGCGCGTCACGCGCCTCTCCTGCGCGACGTGCGTCGCCGTTTCCGAGAGGGATGGACCTGGGTGAGCAGCGGATGAGGATCGTGGCCGGAGAGTGGCGAGGACGGAGGCTGGCGACACCGCACGGTCGATCCACCCGGCCGACGTCGGACCGCGTGCGCGAGGCCGTCTTCGACGCATTGTGCGCGCGACTCGGTCCCGATCTCGGCGGACTCACCGTTCTCGACGCGTTCGCGGGAACCGGCGCTCTGGGTCTCGAGGCGCTGTCGCGCGGAGCCGACCGGGCGGTCTTCGTCGAGCGCGATCCTGGCGCCCGACGGTCGCTCGCGGCCAACGTGGAGGCCCTCGGCGCCGGCGACTCATCGACGATCGTCGTCGACGACGCCTTCTCGCTGGCCGAGTGGGATCGTCTGCCCGAAGCGCCGTTCGCGTTGCTCTTGCTCGACCCGCCGTATAGAATCGAACCGGCCCAGGTGGGGGGACTGCTCCAGGCGCTCGCCGGGTCGGGGGCCCTGACGGACGGTGCGCTCGTCGTCTACGAGCACGGCAGTCATGCGGAGCCGGTCTGGCCCGAGGGGTTCTCGCAGGTGTGGGATCGTGGCTACGGTTCGACCCGCGTGGGCATATCCATCTACCGCAGGGAGGGCTCGTCCCCGTCGTGAAACGCGCGATATGCCCAGGGACTTTCGACCCCATGACTTCGGGCCATCTCGATATCATCGAGCGGGCGGCGGGACTCTTCGACGAGGTGGTCGTCGGTGTCGCCCTCAATCCGGAGAAAGGCGACGGTCCGCTCTTCTCCGTCGAGGAACGTTGCGCCTTCATCCGCGAGGCCACGATCGGCCTCGGGAACGTCTCGGTTCGACCTTTCGACAACCTTCTCGTAGAATTCGCACAGGAAGCCGGTGCGAGCGTGGTCATCAAGGGACTGCGCGCAGTGACCGACTTCGAGCGGGAGTTCCAGATGGCCCAGTTGAACTACAGACTGGACCCGGGGATCGAGACGATGTTCATCATGTCGATCCCCGACTACGCGTATCTGAGCTCCTCGGCCGTCAAGGAGATCAGCGGGCATGGAGGCGACGTACGCGGGCTCGTGCCCGACGCCGTGGCCGAAGCGCTGGCACGCCGCATACAGCGGACCCTCTAGGGAGGTACGCGGATGGACATCATGGCCCTGATCGACCGGATCGAGGAGCTCGTAGACTCCGGTCGCAACGTGCCGTTCACTTCGGCGAAGCTCGTCGACCCGGAGAAGGTCTACGAGGTCGTCGACGAGGTCCGCGCTCAGTTCCCCGATGAGCTCAAGCAGGCGCGCTGGATCGTCAAGGAGCGCCAGGAGATGCTCGAGGAAGCGGAGAAGGAAGCGAACCGCATCCTCGAAGAAGCGCGCGAGCGCGCGCAGGCTCTCGCCAGCGACCAGGAGATCGTCAAGCTAGCCGAACAACAGGCGGCCGAGATACTCGACGACGCGCGCAACCGCGAGCGAGAGATACGCCTCGGCGCAGAGGACTACGCCGACGAGATGCTCGCCAACCTCGAGGTCAACCTGGGGAAGCTGCTCACCGCCGTACAGCGCGGTCGCGACCGGCTTCAGGGCAAGTCCAGCCAGCGGAGCTGACCATGGCGGTGGGAGCCGCGGTCCCCGTCGAGATCAGAGAGATCCTCGAGGACCTCGGGGCGTCCATCGAGATCGAGGACTCCTTCGCGATCGAGCCCCTCGGCACGATCGACGAGCCGTACGAGATCGATGGCCTCGTCGACGTGCAGGTCTCCTTGACGAACACGGGAGCGGGTTTCGTCCTAGCGGGACGAGCTCAGGCCGTCGTGAGAGCCGAGTGCATGCGCTGCCTCATCCCGTTCGAACTCACCCTCGACGCCCCCGTGGAAGGGTTCTACGTCTTCCCGGGGCGCGAAGCCGAACTTCCCGAGGAGCAGGACTACGAGTTCATCGTCGGTGAGCGGGTCGACATCCTCCCGGCGATACGAGCCGCTCTTACCCTCGAGATCCCGTTCGCACCGCTGCACGACCACGACTGTGCCGGGATCTGTCCCTCCTGCGGCGCCGATCGCAACGTCGACCCGTGCGGATGCGCTCCGCTGTGAGGACGACTGCCTAGTCCGGTGTGCTATCATGCCGTGGCGTGTCCGCTCACGCGGACGCCGATATCGTCGTCACCGGCGCCGCGACCAGGCGCCTCAAGGAAGGAGCGACCGCCCCGATGCCCGTTCCCAAGCGAAAGACCTCCCGCGCGGTACGCGACAGCCGCCGCGCTACGCACGACCTCAGCGCACCCGCGAAGTCGACCTGCCCGCAGTGCCACGAACCCAAGCTGCCCCACCGCGTCTGCCCCTCTTGCGGGTATTACGACGGTAAGGAGATAGTCGAGACCGAATAGGCTTCGGTCCGGCGCCGCGCCGGCGGGAGGGGGAGACGTGCGCGAGCTCGACGCGTTCTTCGCCCCGCGGGCCGTGGCTGTCGTCGGAGCGGCTCGCGAGGAGACCAAGGTCGGTCATGCCGTCTTCGACTACATCCTCGCAGGCGGATTCCCTGGACCGGTCTATCCGGTCAACCCCAATGCCGACGAGGTCCACGGCCACCACTGCTACGCGACGGTACGCGACGTTCCGCGCCCGGTGGATCTCGCCGTGGTCGTCGTCCCCGCCGCCGCCGCGCTGGGCGTCCTCGATGACTGCGCCGAGGCCGGTTGCACGGCGATCATCGTCCTCTCAGCGGGCTTCAAGGAGATCGGTCCACAGGGCGCCGCCGCCGAGCGCGAACTGGTCGCATCCGCTCATCGCCTAGGCTTGAGGATCCTCGGGCCGAACTGTCTCGGCCTGGTCGCGCCGCACTCCCGCCTGAACGCCTCGTTCGCCCGGGTCGTCCCCGGACCCGGCTCCATCGCGTTCATGTCCCAGTCCGGAGCCCTCGGTACGGCGATGCTCGACCGTCTCGCAGGGGAGGGGATCGGGATATCGGCGTTCGTGTCGCTCGGCAACAAGGCCGACATCGACGAGGTCGACCTCATCCGGGCGTGGACCGAAGACGGCACGGCGAGCGTCGTGACCGCCTACCTCGAGTCGGTCGCCGACGGGGCCGCGTTCGTCGAGGCCGCGATCGCGCTCACCGCGCGCAAGCCGTTCGTCGTCCTCAAAGCCGGCCGCTCGGACGCCGGCGCCCGCGCCGTCTCCTCGCATACCGGGAGTCTCGCAGGCTCCGAGGCGGCCTACACCGCGGCCTTCCTGAAGGCGGGAGTCATCCGCGCCGCCACCGTGGAGGAACTCACCGACATCGCGGTAGGCTTCTCGATGCAGCCGCTTCCGCGAGGGGACGGCGTCGCGATCCTCACGAACGCGGGAGGTCCCGCGATCGTGGCGACGGACGCGTGCGTGTCCCGCGGACTGTCTCTCGCTTCGCTCGATAGACGCACGATCGATGCGTTGCGTTCCGCGCTCCCGGCTGCCGCGTCTCCGTACAATCCCGTCGACGTGCTCGGCGATGCCGACGAGTCGCGCTACGCAGCCGCGGCATCCGTCCTCCTCGCGGACCCGAATGTCCACACGCTCCTCGTGGTGTTGACCCCGCAGGCGCCGACGCGACCCGTCGAGACCGCGCACGCCCTGGCCGCAGCAGCCTCCGCCTCAGGTAAGACCACCCTTGCCTGCTTCATGGGTGGCGAGTCGGTGTCCGCAGGCAAAGCGGTGCTGCTCGAGAGCCGCATACCCGCTCTCGCCTTCCCCGAGCAGGCAATCTCCGTCCTAGCCGCGATGGTCCATCATGCCGGACGACGACGCGCACCGGCCTCGGTCCGGACCTCGATCCAAGGCGATGTACCGCTGGTGCGCGAGACCATCGCTCACGCGCGTGCAGCCGGAAGGACCTTCATCACGGAGAGGTCGGCCGCACGCGTGGCCGAGGCATACGGGATCCCGATCCCCGCTGGAAGCACCGCTCGGGACCTGGTGGAAGGGCTCCGCATCGCCGACGAGATCGGGTATCCGGTCGTCGTCAAGATCGCGAGCCCGGACATACTCCACAAATCGGACATCGGCGGCATCCGTACCGGTGTCGGCGACGCCACCGCCCTCGCGACGGCCTACGACGAAGTCACGTCGAACGCCCGCCGGCTCATACCGGAGGCACACGTCTGGGGCGTGACGGTACAGAGTCAGGCGCCCGCCGGCCGTGAGGTGATCGTCGGAGTACGGAGGGATCCGCAGTTCGGTCCCGTCCTCATGGCCGGTCTCGGTGGCATCTACGTCGAGGTGCTCAAGGATGTCGCCTTCCGCCTCTGCCCCGTCACCGAGGCGGAAGCGCGGGAGATGCTGACCGAGATCCGGGCGTACGGCCTCTTGCGCGGCACGAGGGGAGCCCGGCCGGCGGACATCGACGCCGTGATCGATGTCATCGTGCGCGTCTCGGCGCTCGTCGTCGACTTCGAGGACATCGTGGAACTGGATATCAACCCTCTCATCGTCCAGGATGGTGGCGGCGGGGCCCTCGCCGTCGACGTTAGGATCGGGATCGGAGGCTAGTATGGGCGCTCTTCTCGTCATCTCGACCGCGTCGTACTCGGGTAAGAGCAGCATCTGCGCGTGCCTCATCGACGAGATCTCCCGCCGAGGAGGTTCCGTCGGCTACTACAAGCCTTGGGGCGCTCTTCCGATCGTCATCGACGGACTCACCACGGACAAGGACGCGGCATACATGAACGCCCGCCTTCAGCGCCCGGCTCCGATCGAGAGGGTCTGCACCTTCGTGAAGACCCGTGCCGCGATCGAGGGGGTGCTCGACCGGCGGACCGAAGACCTGGCCGACCGCGTTCTCGAGGATTTCGCCGTATGCGCCGACGGTCGCGAAACCGTCGTCGTCGAGGGACCCAGCACGGTCCACAACGGGATGTCCGCCGGACTGTCCGCGTGCTCGATCGCCGATATCCTCGACGCACGGGTCATCCTGGTCTACCATCCCGACGGCGCCGACCTGCCCGACGACGTCCTCGGAGTGAAGGACTGCATGGGAGACCGCCTCGCCGGTGTCGTCGTCAATCTCGTGCACGAGGCTCACGCGGACTTCGTCGCCGACCACGTGCGCCCCTTCCTGGCGACTCGAGGGATCCCGGTCTTCGGGGTGCTCCCATGGGACACGGCCCTGGCGACGGTGACCGTGGGCGAGATCGCGGACTCCCTCGCCGCGACCGTACTCTGCGCCGAAGAACGTCTCGACGAACCGGTCGAGTCCTTCATGGTCGGCGCGATGGGCCAGGACAAAGCGCTCACCTTCTTCCGGCGCAAGGCCCGCAAGGCGGTAGTGACGGGCGGGGACCGCGCCGACGTGCAGCTCGCCGCGCTCGAGACGAACACGCGTTGCGTCGTGCTGACAGGGAACATGGCCCCCAGCTCGCTGGTGCTCGCACGCGCGGACGAACTCAGCGTGCCGATGCTACTGGTCGACATGGACACGCTGAGCGCCGTCGAGCGGCTCGAGTCCCTCTTCGGCCATTCGCGTCTCCACGACCCCCGGAAGGTCGCTCGCATCGAGGACCTCTTCTCGCGCAACATCGACGTGGACGGTCTCCTGCGCGCGTGCGGGGTCTCGTGACAGGCGCTGGGAGCCAGGATCGCAGGGTCTTCGTCGCGGTCGACGCGATGGGCGGGGACGCCGCGCCGCGCGCGGTCCTCGACGGCGTCGCCTCGGCGCTCGTCGCCGATCCCGACCTCCACGTCCTTCTGGTCGGGACCGACGATGTGGTGGGACCTTTCGCCGAGTCGCACGCGCGCTGCGAGGCCGTGCATGCCGATTCCGTGATCGGGATGGGGGAGCACGCCGCACAGGCAGTGAGGGGGAAGCCCGACTCCTCGATCGTCGCGGGATGCCGCCTCGTGAAGGAGGGACGAGCGGCCGCCTTCTTCTCTGCCGGCAACACCGGCGCAGTCATGGCGGCGGCCACCCTCGTGCTCGGACGGATCCCCGGCGTGTCGCGACCGGCGATCGCGACGGTCTTCCCGGCCGCGTCGGCTCCGTGCGTCCTGCTGGATGTCGGCGCGAACGCGGACTGCAAACCCGAGCATCTCCTCCAGTTCGCGCACATGGGGATCGCATATGCGCGAGCCGCCCTCGGGGTCGAACACCCGCGCGCCGGTCTCCTCAACATCGGAGAGGAGGAGACGAAGGGCTCCATGCTGGCCCAAGATGCTCACGCCCTGATGGCGAACGGTCTGTCCGGGTTCGTCGGGAACATCGAGGGACGGGACCTGCCCCGCGGCATGGCGGACGTCGTGGTCACCGACGGCTTCACGGGCAACGTGTGCCTCAAGTTGATGGAGGGACTCTCCGAGACCCTCCTGGGCGAAGTGCGCGCGGCGATCTCGGCCCGGCCGATCGATAGGCTCGCGGCGCTGGTGCTGCGTCCGTCCCTGGCATCGCTCAAGCGCAGGCTCGACCCGGACACCTACGGAGGCGCGCCACTGCTCGGAGTACGCGGTGTCTGCGTGATCGGACACGGAGGCTCCACCGCCGACGCGGTCGCGGCCGCCCTCCGAGTCTGCGCCACGTCCGTCCGCGGCGGTCTCACCGATCTCATCTCGGGAGCGCTGGCGACGGGAGATCCGGACTCGCTTCCACGCCCGACGGGAACCGTGTAGACTACTCGCCACCCCGCGCCGGGAGACGTCCTTCTCTTCGGCGCGCGGCCCGGCAGCCGTCATGAGGAGTCCCTTCACCTATGCCATCCGCCGCCATATCGGGTGTCGGGGCGTACCTGCCGACCAGGCGTCTCACCAACGCCGACCTCGAAGGCATGGTGGACACCTCCGACGAGTGGATCCTCAGCAGGACGGGCATCAGCGAGAGGCGTCTCGCAGCCGATGACGAGGCCACTTCGGACCTCGCGGCACATGCCGCGACCGACGCTCTCGCCGACGCCGGGATAGCGCCGGCCGACGTCGATCTCCTCGTGCTCGCAACTTCGAGCCCGGACATGATCTTCCCGTCCTCGGCGTGCCTGGCCGCGGCGAAGATCGGCCTCGATTGCCCGGCGTTCGACGTGAACGCCGCCTGCACCGGGTTCGTCTACGCGTTGCAGGTCGGAGCTTCCGCCATCGAGTCCGGGCGGGCGAGGACCGTTCTCGTCGTGGGCGCCGACGCACTCACTCGACACGTCGACTTCACCGACCGCGCCACGTGCGTGCTCTTCGGGGACGGTGCCGGCGCCGTGGTGCTCTCCGCCTCGAGTGAGCCCGGGGTCCTCGGCATCGACCTCGGCGCGGACGGCACCGCGTCTTCTCTCCTTCAGATCCCGGCCGGCGGCTCCGCGGCTCCGTGCACGCCCGAGCGTCTCGCGGACGGCCAGCAGTACCTCATGATGAACGGGAACGAGGTCTTCAAGTTCGCGGTGAGGGTCATCCCCAGTACGGTCGAGCGCGCTCTCAAGGCTTCACAGCTCACCCTCGCCGACGTCCATCGGCTCGTGCCTCACCAGGCCAACCAGCGGATCATCGACACGATCGCGGAGCGCCTCGGCATCCCTGTCGAGCGCGTGGTCTCCACCATCCGGGAGACCGGCAACACGTCCACGGCTTCGATACCGCTGGCACTGCACGCCCTGTATACTCGTGGCGACCTGGCCCCCGGTCAGGTGGTGGTGCTCGTCGGTTTCGGCGCCGGGCTCACCTGGGGAGCCGCCGTGGTCCGCTGGACGTCTCGCCCGAAGACCCCCGAGGAGGTCGCCTAGATGCCCTTGCGAACCAGGCTCACGGACACCCTGGAGATCGAGCACCCGATCATCCAAGGCGGCATGGCCTGGACCGCGACGGCGGAGCTCGCCGCGGCGGTCAGCGAGGCCGGAGGCCTCGGCGTCATCGGCGCGGGACACATGCCGACCGACGTGCTCCGCGATCAGATACGTTCCGCCAAGGCGCTCACCGACCGGCCCTTCGGCGTCAATCTCATGCTCCTCACACCGCACATCGACGACCTGGTCGACATGGTCCTCGCGGAGGGCGTTCACGCCGTCACCACCGGCGCGGGAAACCCGGGCAAGTACATGCCCTCCTTCAAGGAGCGCGGCATCAAGGTGCTTCCGATCGCTCCGAGCGTGGCGCTGGCGAAGCGCCTCGAGGCGATCGGCGCCGACGCTGTCATCGGTGAAGGCATGGAGGCGGGCGGGCACATCGGCGATCTCACCACGATGGTGCTCATCCCTCAGCTCGTCGACGCGGTGTCCGTCCCCGTGGTCGCCGCGGGTGGAGTGGCCGACGGCCGCGGCATCGCCGCGGCGTTCTCGCTGGGCGCCGAAGGCGTGCAGGTAGGGACCCGCTTCATGTGCGCGACCGAGTGCACGATCCATCCGGCGGTCAAGCAGCGCGTCCTCAAGGCACGCGACCGCGACACCGTCGTCACCGGTTACTCCACGGGCCACCCCGTGCGGGTCTTGAAGAACAAGCTGACCAGGATCCTCGAGGAACTCGATCGCGAGAACCGGGTCGATGAGATCGAGAGGCTCGGTGAGGGCAAGCTCGCGCTGTGCATGCGCGAGGGCGACGTCGAGATGGGCTCCGTGATGGCGGGCCAGTGCTCGGCCCTCGTCGACCGCGAGCAGCCCGCCGCCGAGATCGTATCGGAGATGGTCGCGGAGGCTCAGTCCATCATGAGGCGCCTGTGCGCCTTGGCGGACTGAGCGCGTCGATGGGACCTCGCGTCGCGCTCGTCTTCCCCGGCCAAGGAGCCCAGCGCCCCGGCATGCTCGACTCCGTCCCGGAGACGGAGGACATGGACCGCCTTCTGGACGCCGCCGAAGCGCTCTCGGGTCTTCCCTTGCGCTCCGTCGCGGCTTCAGGATCCGACGGCGACCTCACCGATACGCGCATCGCGCAACCGCTCCTGTACCTCACCGACTGGGCGTGGGGCAGAGCCCTCCTCGATTCGGGGGTCACACCCTGCTTCGTCGCCGGACACAGCCTCGGCGAGATCGTGGCCCTCTCGATCGTCGGCGTCTTCTCGGTCGAAGCCGGTCTCGACCTGGTCGTCCAGCGATCGCGTCTCATGTCCGAGGCGGCCCTCACGAGCCCCGGGACGATGGCTGCGGTCCTCGGGCTCGGGCGCGATGCGGTGGTCACGGCCATCCAGGGGCTCGAGGACGTATACGTCGCGAACGACAACTCGCCGGTCCAGACGGTGATCTCGGGCTCCGTCGAGGGCGTGGCCCGGGCGGGTGATACGCTGACGGCAGCGGGGGCGCGCAGGGTGGTGCCGTTGCGCGTCGGGGGCGCGTTCCACAGCCCGTTCATGGCGTCGGCCGCCGCTGCCTTCGCGGACCTGCTCGGCGGTGCCGACTTCGCGGACGCACGCATCCCCGTCGTGCCGAACTCGAATCCTGTGCCGGCGACGTCCGGCGCCGTTCTGCGCGAGCGTCTGGCCAGGCAGATGGTCGAGCCGGTCCGCTGGACCGAGACCGTCGCGATGCTGTCGGACTCCGGTGTCGACGTCGTGGTCGAGTGCGGCCCGAGTGCTGTGCTCAAGGGCCTCGCCCGTGGCACGGAGGTCCCGTTGTTCCTGTCCGTCGAGGCCGACGGGGTCGGCCCGGTCCTCGAGGAGGTCGGTCTCGGTGTCTGATCTGGAAGGGAAGGTCGCGCTCGTCACTGGCGCGTCGCGCGGCATCGGAGCCGCCATCGCGCGCAAGCTCGCGGCAGAGGGCGCCTCCGTGTGCGTGAATTACTATCCGACGCTGAAGGACGAGGCTGAGGAGTTGGCGCGCGAGTTGACCGACAGCGGCGTGCGTGCCGTGGCGCTCCCCGGTGACGTCACGTCGCCCGCGGACTGTGAGGCCGTCGTCAGCGGTTGTGTCGAGGCACTCGGCGCCATCGACGTACTCGTGAACAACGCGGGCATCACGCGTGACGGGTTGATCGTCCGCATGTCCGACGAGGACTGGGCAGCGGTCATCTCGACGAACCTCACGGGGGTCTTCAACATGACCAGGGCCGCCGCGAAGGTGATGATGAAGGCCCGGCACGGCTCGATCGTGAACATCGCCTCGGTCGTGGGTATCATGGGCAACGCCGGCCAGGCGAACTACTCCGCCGCGAAGGCGGGGGTCATCGGCCTCACGAAGACGACCGCCCGCGAGCTCGCAGGGCGAGGAGTCAGAGCGAACGCGGTGGCTCCGGGCTTCATCGAGACCGACATGACCGCGAAGCTTCCGGAAGCCGTTCGCGAGGCGGCACGCGCCACGATAGCCATGGGGAGGTTCGGCGGTCCCGAGGACGTCGCCGCCGTGGTATCCTTCCTCGCGTCCGACGAGGCCGCATATGTCACGGGCCAGGTGCTCGCCGTCGACGGCGGGATGACCTTCGCGTGAGCGGCACTGCCCATCGACCGTACGTACCGCGACCGGGAGGGGAGGTGTAGCGACCAATGGACGCTGAGGAGATCTTCGATAAGGTGAAGGCCGTCATCGTCGACCAGCTCAACGTCGAGGAGGACGATGTCCTCGAGGAGGCATCGTTCGTCGACGATCTCGGCGCCGACTCGCTCGATATCGTCGAGCTCGTCATGGCGCTCGAGGAGCAGTTCGGCATCTCGATCCCCGACGAGCAGGCCGAGGGCATCAAGACCGTCGGCGATGCCGTCGAGTACATCGCCGCGAACGCGTGAGATCGAGCAACCGGCGCCCCTCCGGCGGAAGGCCCGCCGGAGGGGTCCGTTCGACCGGAAGGCGAGAATGGACCTCCCGCAGCTCACAATAGGCACCCACACCGCCCGGCTGCCCATCATCCAGGGCGGCATGGCCGTGCGCATCTCGCTGGCGCCGCTCGCCGCAGCGGTGGCCAACGCCGGAGGGATCGGCATCATCGCCGGCTCGGGTCTCGAGCCTGACGAGCTCGCACGCAACATCCGCGAAGCTCGCGCGGCGACCGACGGCGTCATCGGCGTGAACGTCATGGTCGCCGTCCGCCGGTTCAAGGAGCTCGTCCAGACCGCGATCGCGGAAGGCATCGATCTCGTCATCGCCGGTGCAGGGTTCTCACGTGACGTATTCACGTGGTGCCACGACGCCGGGGTCGCCATCGTTCCGATAGTGGGATCCGAGCGCGTCGCGCGCCTCTCCCAGCGTTTCGGCGCTACCGCCGTCGTCGTCGAAGGCGTCGAGGCGGGCGGCCATCTCGGTACGGACGAATCGGTGGAAGACCTGCTGCCGCGCATCATCGCCAGCGTGGACCTCCCCGTCATCGCGGCGGGCAACATATGCACCGGCGCCGACATCAAGCGGGTCATCTCAGCAGGCGCATCCGGCGTCCAGATGGGCTCCCGTTTCGCGGCGACGGTCGAGTCGTCCGCACCCGACGCCTTCAAGGCGCGCTACGTCGCGGCGACCGAAGAGGACATCGTGATCATCCGAAGCCCTGTCGGCCTTCCCGGCAGGGCGCTGCGCAACGTCCTCACCGATCGTCTCGCGGCAGGCGATGCTCCTGAGATCCCTCGATGCATCTCCTGCCTCAAGGTATGCGGCAAGGAGTACTGCATCATGGACAGGCTCATCTCCGCGCAGCAGGGGGACGTCACGGACGGGCTCGTCTTCTCGGGGATGTCCGTGACGCGGATCCACGACATCCCGACCGTGGCCGAGCTGATGAAGCGGCTCGAGGCCGAATGGCGCGCGGCGTAGGGGGGAACGACATGAGGCGGGTCGTCGTCACTGGGATGGGCGTGGTGTCGCCGGTCGGCGTCGGCGTGCAGGCCATGTGGGACTCGGTCTCAGCGGGCCGCTCCGGCATCGGCCCGATCACCCTGTTCGACGCCTCGAAGCACTCCGTGCGCTTCGCCGGTTGCGTGGACGATTTCGATCCCGGCGGCTCGATCGACCCGAAGTCGGCCCGGCGGATGTCCCGCTTCCAGCAGTTCGCCGTCGTCGCGGCCGACGAAGCTATGGCCGACGCCGGTATGCTCGAGATCGACCCCGACGAGGCCGATCGTGTAGGCGTCATCGTGGGCTCCGGTATAGGCGGCCTGTTCACGATGGAGGAGCAGACCGCTGTGCTCCTCGAGCGCGGACCCACGCGCGTCAGCCCATTCCTGGTCCCGATGATGATCATCGACCTCGCCGCCGGGCACATCTCGATCCGCTTCGGAGCGAAGGGCATCAACTACGCCCCCGTGTCCGCCTGCGCCACCGGCACGCACGCCATCGGCGAGGCTCTCGAGGCGATACGCCGCGGCGCCGCGGACGTCGTCGTCGCGGGCGGTTTCGACGCGGGAGTCACCCCACTGGGCCTAGCGGGTTTCGCCTCCGCGCGCGCCCTCTCCACCCGCAACGACGAGCCCGAGCTCGCATCGCGCCCGTTCGACGCAGGCCGGGACGGGTTCGTCATCGGAGAGGGCGGAGCCGTGCTGGTCCTCGAGGAACTCGAGCACGCACGGGCGCGCGGCGCGCGGATCCGCGCCGAGGTGTTGGGATACGGCGCCTCCGCCGACGCGTACCACATCACCGCGCCTGCCCCCGACGGAGACGGCGCCAGGCGCGCGATGGTCCACGCGCTGGAGAACTCCGGTCTCGAGCGCGAGGCCGTCGGCTACGTGAACGCCCACGGGACGTCGACGGAGCAGGGCGACGCGTGCGAGACGATCGCGCTCAAGGCCGTCTTCGGCGAAAGCGTACCTCCGGTGAGTTCGACGAAGTCGGTCATGGGCCATCTGCTGGGCGGAGCCGGCGCGGTCGAAGCCGCCGTATGTGTCAGGGTCATCGAGGAGGGCGTCCTGCCTCCGACGATCAACCTGACCGACCCCGATCCCGTCTGCGACCTCGACTACGTCCCGAACGTGGCCCGCAAGGCAGCGGTCGACGTCGCGATGAGCAACTCGTTCGGCTTCGGCGGCCACAACGCCACGATCGTGCTCGGCCGCTCCCGGCCATGAGCGACGAGACGCCGCGCCTCGCTCACGCCGAGTTCGCTCTCGGCGTGACCTTCACCGACACGGAGCTGCTCCGCGCCGCCCTCACCCATCCCTCCTCGCGAGACGACTCGCGCGAGAAGTCGGAATTCGAGAGACTCGAGTTCCTCGGGGACGCGGTCTTGCGGCTCGTGGTCTCGGAACACCTCTACGCCACCTTCCCGGACGTGGCGGAGGGCGAACTCACCAAGCGCACGATCGCTCTGGTCTCCGGCCGCTCGCTGGCGGCCGCCGCTTCCGAGGCGCGCCTCGGCGACGCGATATCGACGGGTGAGGGCATCGACCTCTCCGACGAACGCCGGGTCGCGGGAGTCCTCGAGGACACCCTCGAAGCCCTCGTGGGCGCGGTCTACCTCGATGCGGGCCTTGCGCAGGCGCGCGTCGTCGTGAGGAGGCTCCTCGGCGACAGGCTGGATTCCCCCGAAGGACTCGACACCCTCGAAGACCCGAAGAGCCTCCTGCAGGAGCGCCTGCAGGTCTCAGGCGGGTCCATCCCCGAGTACCGTCATGTGGACTTCGACGGACCGGATCACGACCGTGTCTTCACCGCCGAGGTCTCGCGCGACGGCACCGTGCTCGGGCGGGGCGAGGGCAGGAGCAAGAAGGACGCCGAACGCTCGGCTGCCGCGGCGGCGCTGCATGCTCTCGACGGCGGCAGCGACCGACCCTGAACGGGACGTCTTCGCAAGGCGGCCGGCGGCGCGCGCTGTGGTAGCATAGTCCGCGCTTGCACGCCCGTGACGCAGCACGCCGAGGAAGGGGAGCGTTGCACCTCAAGTCCCTCACGCTCAAGGGCTTCAAGTCGTTCGCGGACCGCACGAAGCTCTCCCTGGAACCGGGCGTCACCGTCGTCGTCGGTCCGAACGGCTCGGGCAAGTCCAACATCTCCGACGCCGTCCTGTGGGTCCTCGGCGAGCAATCCGCCAAGGCGCTGCGCGGTGCCGCGATGGAAGACGTCATCTTCGCCGGGTCCTCCGGACGTCAGGCGGTCGGCGTCGCCGAGGTCGACCTCGTGCTGGACAACACCGACGGAAGCCTCCCGCTCGAGTTCTCGGAGGTCGTCGTCACCCGCCGCATGTACCGCAGCGGCGAGAGCGAGTACCTCGTGAACGGAAGCCCCTGTCGCCTCATGGACGTCCACGACCTCCTCCACGACACGGGACTCGGCCGCGACACGCACTCGATCATCAGCCAGGGCCGCATCGACGAGATCCTCAGCTCACGCCCGGAGGACCGCCGGTCTCTCATCGAGGAGGCCGCCGGGGTCCTCAAGCATAAGAAGCGCAAGGAACGGGCGCTGCGCAAGCTGACATCGATGGACGTCCACATGGAGCGCGCGCGGGACGTCATCGCGGAGATCGACCGTCAGCTCCGACCCCTCCAGCGTCAAGCGGACAAGGCGGGCCGCCATCGCGAGCTCTCGGACGAGTTGCGCGACCTCGATCTCGCCCTCGCGATCGACGACCTCAGGGCCCTGCGCGGTCGCTGGGAGGGTCTCGAGAAGCGCGAGAACGAGGCGTCCGCCGAGATCGAACTCGCAAGGTACCGTCTCGAGGAGAAGGAGCGGGAGCTCTCCAAGTTCCAGTCGCTGCTGGAGGCGAAGGGCCTGTTCGTCGGGGACCTCGGGGAGCAGCGCAGACGCCTGCAGTCGGTCCTCGAGCGCCTCAATTCAGGGCTCCTCCTTCTCGAGGAGAAGGGGAAGAACCTCGTCTCCCGCCTCTCGGAGCTGCGCGGGACGGTCCATCGCGCTCAGACGTCCCTCACCTCCCGCACCGGCGAGGTCGACCAGCTCGCCGCGGACCGCGCCGCCGCCGACGCCGCCCTGAGGGCCCACTATGCGACGCTCGGCGATCTGCGACGCGAATCCGAGGCCGCCAGGAAGGACCGAATCGCCGCGGAAGAGGAACTCGCCGGTCTCAACGCGGCGATCCGCCGGTCGCGCAAGGAGGCCGACGACGCACGGGCCGACCTCGCCAAGGTCGAGCAGGCGCTCGCCGCGTTCGCCCTCGAGTCGGAGGTCGTCGCCTCGAGGCTCGAGACCGTCCGCACCCAGCGAGCGACGGCCGCCGCAGCCCTCTCTGCCCGCCGCACGAGAGCGCAGGAACTCGACGCGGCCCTCGCGAGGTCGCGCAAGGAGCTCGCCCTCGCCGAGTCGGACGTCGACCGCCGTGTCCGTGTTCTCGAGTCCCGGCGCCGCGACCTCGACTCCCGCCGGGACGCGCTCGCGGCCATGCGGGCCGAGACGCTCGGTCTCGAGGAGGTCGATCGCGCGTTCGAGACGGCCTCGCCGGCGCTGGCATGGGTGCTCGCGAAGGAACGGGAGCTCCACGGGGTCGTCGGCATCCTCTCCGACCTGATCACAGTCGAGACGGGACACGAGCAGGCGGTCGAGCGCGCGCTCGGGCCCGATCTCTACTGCGTGATCGTCCGCACGCCCCAGGACGCCGAGGACCTCGTCTCCCATCTGACCTCCGACGGGGCGGGGGACGTCTCGGTGCTTCCGCTCTCCTCCCTCCCGGAAGTCGCGAAGCCTGCCGGCGCACGTCTTTCCGGCCTCGTGCACTGCCCCGAAGAGATCCGCCCGGCGGTCGAGGCGCTCCTCGGCGACGCCGTCGCGGTCGACACGCTCTCCGAGGCGCTGCGCCGCACTCCGCAGGCGGGGACCCGTGCCGTCACGCGCGACGGACACGTGGTGTGGCCGAACGGGAAGGTGACGGTCGGTATTCAGTCGGACGCCGGCTCCGGTGTGCTCGCGCGCAAGCGCCGCATCAACGAGTTGCGCGACTCCCTCCAGGCGTGCACGGCCACCGTCGGAGAGGCGGAGTCCGCCGCCGCGGAGGCCGAGGATGCCGTCGCGGCCGCACAGCAGGACGCGCTCGAGGTCGGACAGCGTCTGGCGGCCCTGGCTGGCGAGAGCGAGTCGCTTCGCGAGGAACTCGGACGGCTCGAGCAGGGTCTCACGGACCTCGACGCCGAGGCCAAGACGCTGCAGGCGCGGGGAAGCGCCATCACCGACCGGACGGCGAAGGACGGACCGCAGCAGAAGTCCCTCACCGCCGCGATCGAAGCGGCGGACCTCACCTACGCGGGACTCGAGGAGGAGGCGCACCGCGCCAGGGAACGGCGAGAGGACCGCGCCCGCGAGGAGGCGGCCGTCGCCGACCGGCTCTCGCACTGCCAGGTCGACATCGCGACGGTCTCCGAGCGCGAGGTCCACCTCAAGCGCCGCATGGCCGCGGCCCAGTCCGAGCTCGCGGAGTCCACGCGGCTCGTCGACCGCTCCAAGATGACCGAAGAGGCGCTTGAGACGCTTCGCGCGCGCATCGAGCCGATCCACGACCAGTTCAGCGCATTGCTCGAGGTGGCCGAGGGCTGGGCGGTCAGACTCCGCGACCGCGCCCGCTTCGAAGCCGCCGACTCGGAATCGTTGCGCGAGACCATCCACGCGGCGCAGACCGCGGTGAAGGACGCCCAGGGCGGCGTCGAGGAGCAGGCCGAGGCGACTCACCGGGTGCAGCTCGAGAAGGCGCAGTTGGAGCTCCAGGTCGACGCGGCGGTACGCCGGATCGTCGAGGACCTCGCCACGCCCCTCGAGAGAGGACTCGAGACGCCGCCCGTCGACGATCGAGAAGCCGTCGCCGAACGAGCCGCCAAGCTTCGCCGCCGTGTCGCGGACATGGGACCCGTGAACCCGGTCGCCCTCGACGAGTTCGACGCCCTCGCACGCAGACGCGACCAGCTCGGCGGACAGCTCGAGGACCTCCAGGCGAGCAAACTCGCCTTGAAGAAGGTCGTCTCCGCGGTCGACCGCAAGATCCGCGAGCGGTTCCTCGAGACCTTCGAGGAGGTCGACCGGCACTTCCAGGCGGTCTTCTCCCTGCTCTTCCCCGGAGGCAGCGCCGCGCTGCGCCTGACCGACGAGGAGGACCCCGAGGAGACCGGCATCGAGGTCGTCGCTCAACCGCCTGGGAAGGTCCTCAAGAAGATGTCGCTGATGTCCGGCGGCGAGAAGTCCCTGACGGCGCTCGCGCTGCTCTTCGCCGTCTACCACACCCGGCCTTGCCCCTTCTACGTCCTCGACGAGGTAGAGGCCGCCCTCGACGACACCAACCTCACGCGCTTCGTCGCGTTCGTCGACACGCTGCGCTCCCGGACCCAGTTCGTGATCGTCACCCACCAGCGCAGGACCATGGAGATGGCCGACGTGCTCTATGGAGTCTCGATGCAGGCGGACGGCGTGACCAAGGTCGTGAGTCAGCGGCTCGAACGCGATCGGAGACCTGCAGGGGAGCCGGACGATGCCCGAGCCGTGGTATAGGCGCGTAGCCGAGGGTCTGGGTCGCTCACGGGAGAGACTGTCGGGCTCGCTCAACGTCCTCCTCGGTCGCGGTCCCGATCTCGACGCCTCCTTCTTCGAGGACCTCGAGGACGCGCTGATCTCGGCCGACATGGGCGCGACCGCCTCCACCGGGATCGTCGAGAGGCTCAAGGACACCGCGGCGCGGCTCGCTCTCCCGGATGCCGAGGCTGTCATCGACCGCCTCGCCGAGGAGATCGCCCGCGAGCTCACGGTCCCGGACGCACTCGACGCGTTCTCCGAGTCGCCCGTCACGGTCCTCATCGTCGGCGTGAACGGCACGGGCAAGACGACCACCGTCGGCAAACTCGCGAAGGACGCCGCGGATTCCGGCCGCTGTGTGCTCGTCGGCTCCGCTGACACCTTCCGCGCCGCCGCCGTCGAGCAACTGCGCATCTGGACGCAGCGTGCGGGAGTCCCCGTCGTCGAGCGCGCGCGCGGAGAGGATCCCGCCGCGGTCGTCTTCGACACTCTCGAGCGCGCCGCGGAGTCCGGTGCCGACCTCGTGCTCGTCGACACCGCGGGTCGCCTCCACACATCGAAGGACCTGATGGACGAGCTGCTCAAGACCCACCGCGTCGCGCTCAAGCGCAGTGAGGCCCCGGTCCGCGTCGTGCTGGTCCTCGACGCCACGACGGGACAGAACGGGCTCGCCCAGGCGCGCGAGTTCCACGAGGTGCTCGGTCTCGACGGAGTGGTCGTGACGAAACTCGACGGCACCGCAAAGGGCGGCATCGCCGTCGCCGTCGTCCGCGAGCTCGGCGTGCCGATACTCCGCATAGGCATCGGGGAGGGCGTCGACGACCTGCGCGCATTCGACGCGGCCCTCTTCGCCGCCGCGCTTCTCGGCCGGGAGCCCGTATGACACTCATGAGATCGGCTATCGGAGACCGCAAGGCCGCGTTGCTCGTCCTCCCGCTGACCGCTCTGCTCGCACTGGTCCTCGTGGTCTTCTACGGCGCGTACGACACCGCGCGGGTCGACGGCCCGTCGATGGACCCGACGCTGTTGTCCGAAGACCGGCTCCTCGTCACGAAGGGCTACCCGGACCCCCGACGCGGCGACATCATCGTCTTCGAGGAGATCGAGGGCGGGACTCCCATGAGACTCGTCAAGCGCGTCGTCGGGATCCCGGGGGACAGCGTCCGCACCGTCGGCGACCGGGCGTGGGTGAACGAGAAGCCCGAGGCGGCGCATGAGGCCGTCATCGGTCCCGACAGGCAGATCGTGGAGCCGTCGGTCGTCGCTCCCGGCGAGCTCTTCGTGATGGGGGACAACAGACCCGACTCCACGGACAGCCGCTTCTTCGGCCCCATCGCGCTCCGCTCGGTGATCGGTCGAGCGGTGGCCGTCTTCTCTCCGGTGACGCGGATACGCCACCTCGATCGCATCCCATAGCCCCGCACGAAAGAAGGAGCGCGCGTGTTCGAGAACCTCACCGCTCGTCTGAACGCCGTCATCGGCAAGCTCTCCGGCCGCGGCAAGCTCTCGGAAGCCGATGTCGACCTCGCGCTGCGTGAGGTCCGCATGGCGCTCCTCGAGGCCGATGTCGCGCTGTCCGTCGTGAAGGACCTGCTCGCGCGGGTGCGCGCACGCGCCGTGGGCTCGGAGGTCGCGACGAGCCTCACGCCGGGCCAGACGATCGTGCGCATCGTCCTCGAGGAGCTGACGTCCGTCATCGGAGGCGCGCCGTCACGTCTCGCGCTGTCCGGGCGCACGCCCAACATCGTCATGCTCGTCGGACTCCAGGGCAGCGGCAAGACGACCGCCACAGCGAAGCTCGCCGTGCACCTGCGCTCCCAGGGGCGCAGACCCTTCATGGTCGCGTGCGACGTCTACCGCCCCGCCGCCGTCGACCAGCTCGTCTCCCTGGGCAAGGAGATCGACGTCCCTGTCTTCGTCGGAGAGGGGACCGATCCCATCGCGATCGCCCGCGCGGGAGTGAAGGAAGCGGTCGCGCAGATGCGCGACGTCGTGCTCATAGACACGGCCGGCCGGCTCCACGTGGACGAGGCGATGATGGACGAGGCGGTCGCCATCAAGGCCGCGGTGAAACCGGACCAGATCCTCATGGTCGTCGACGCTCTCACCGGGCAGGACGCGGTGAACTCGGCCCGCGCCTTCGCCGAGCGGGTCGACTTCGACGGCGTGGTGATCACCAAGCTCGACGGCGACGCCCGCGGCGGCGCCGCGCTGTCGGTACGCGCTGTGACCGGCAAGCCCGTCCTCTTCGCGGGCGTGGGGGAGAAGGTCACCGCGCTCGAGGTCTTCGACCCCGAACGCATCGCCAAGCGGGTACTGGGCATGGGGGACGTCGTCTCTCTCATCGAGCGGGCACAGGAAGCGGTCGACGTCGACGACGCTCGAGCCTTGGAGGAGCGTCTCCGTTCCTCCAAGTTCACGCTCGACGACTTCCTCGCACAGCTGATGCAGGTGCGCAAGATGGGCTCGATGCGCGACATCCTCGCGATGCTGCCCGGCTCTGGCGCCCTCAAGGAGCTTCGCGACGTCGAGATCGATGAGGGCGCCCTCGACCGCACCGCAGCCATCATCAGGTCGATGACGGCCAAGGAGCGCGCGAAGCCCGCGCTCATCAACGGCGCGCGCCGCGAGCGGATCGCCCGCGGTTCCGGCGTGCAGGTCTTCGACGTGAACCAGCTGCTCAAGCAGTACGCCCAAGCCGCGAAACTCATGAAGCGGTTCGCTTCCGCGGGCTCCGGCAAGCGCGGTCGCGGACGCTTCATGCCCCCCGGATCGTCGCCTTTCGCGTGAGGTCCGCCGTCTTTGACCCCCTCAGGGTGATGGCGTATCATAGGCCGTCGTTGTGCCGCTGACTCCGGTGGAAAGACCGCCGGTACCCTGCTGGAGGTGGAAGGTTTGGCAGTCAAGCTCCGTCTGGCTCGCGCCGGCGCGAAGAAAGCTCCGTTCTATCGCGTCGTCGTCTCGGATGCACGTTCGCCACGCGACGGCCGCTTCATCGAGATCATCGGACGCTACAATCCGCGGACCGATCCGTCGACGATCCAGATCGACCTGGACAAGGCGAACGCTTGGATCGCGAAGGGCGCACAGCCGACCGATGTCGTCGCCAAGCTGCTCGCGATAGCCGCGAGTCCCCCGACGGAAGCTCCCACACAGGAGAAGAAGCCCTCGAAGAAGGCGAAGGCGAAGTCGGAGGCCGCCGCGAAGGCCGCAGCCGCTCCGGCTCCCGTCGAGGAACCCGCCGCGGTCGTCGAAGAGCCCGAGGCCGAACCGGTCGTCGAGGAACCTGAGCCCGAACCCGAGCCGGCCGTCGAAGAGACCGCCGACGCTGACGACGCGCCCGCCGAGACCGAGTGACGCCCGGGATGCCGCGGACCACGGACACCGACACGCTCGTCGAGTATCTGATCACGTCCCTCGTGGACGACCCCGCGAGCGCGTCGGTCGAGAAGAAGACCGACGGGACGGCCACTGTCTACGAGGTCACCGTCGCCACCGAGGACATCGGCAAGGTCATCGGGCGTTCGGGACGTGTCATCAAGGCCATACGCACGGTCGTTCGCGCCGCTGCCGCCGAGGAAGGCGCGCACGTGAGCGTGGAGGTCCTCGGCTAGGGGAGTGCGCCGGTGAGTTTCGTCACCCTCGGGCGCGTGCTCAAGACCCGCGGACTGGACGGGGAGGTCGTCGTGGCGCCCGCCGCGGGCCTCCCCGATGCTTTGGTCCCCGGTCTGCAGGTCTGGTTCGTCCCGCCCCCCGACCGAGACCGCGTAGCCACCATCTCCAGCGTGCGGCCCGGACCGAAGGGCATCGTGCTCGACTTCGATCCCATACTGGCCACGGACGCGGCCGCGGATCTCGCCGGACGAAGCGTCCTCGCCCGTGTCGAGGACGTCCCCGAACCGGTCGCGGAACCAGCCGACTCCGCAGTGGGGCTGCGCGTGATAGATGCGACCCGTGGCGATCTCGGAGTCGTCGACGAGGTCATCGTGACCGGCGCGAACGACGTCTGGATCGTCCACGGACCCCTGGGCGAGGTCCTGATCCCGGTCATCGACGACTGCGTACTCGATGTCGACCGTTCGACCGGCACTGCGTCGGTCCGGCTGCTGCCCGGTCTCATCCCGGACGAGGACGGTCACGGATGAGATTCGACATCGTCTCCGTCATCCCCGAGGTGTTCGATGGGCCTCTCTCCGCCTCGATGCTCGGCATAGCCCGTGACCGCGGCCTTCTCGAGGTGCACGTCCACGACCTCCGCGACTGGACGACCGATCGCCACCGCACCGTCGACGACTGCTCCTTCGGGGGCGGTCCCGGGATGGTCATGAAGCCCGAACCGTTCTTCCGGGCCGTCGCGGACGTGCGCGCCGCCGACTCGCGTCCCGCTATTGTCGTCCTGATGTGCCCTCAGGGCCGTCTCCTCGACCAGCCGCTCGTGGAGGAGTTCGCCGCCATGGAGCGCCTGATCCTCCTGTGCGGACGCTACGAGGGCGTCGACGAACGGGTACGCTCCATCGCCGACCTCTCCGTCTCGGTCGGCGACTACATCGTCACGGGCGGGGAGATCCCCGCGATGCTCCTAGTGGATGCGGTCTCCCGCCTTCTCCCGGGCGTGCTGGGCAACGCCGACTCTCCCATAGACGAGTCGCTGTCGTCGGGCCTGCTCGAGTACCCGCAGTACACCCGCCCCGCGTCTTTCGAGGGCCTCGACGTCCCGGACATCCTCAGGAGCGGTGACCACGCCAAGGTCGCCGCCTGGCGCCGGCGCCAGGCGCTCCTGAGGACGGCGCGGCTCCGGCCCGACCTCCTCGAACACGCCGACCTCTCGGACGACGAGCGCGCGCTCGTCACTCGGATGCTCGCAGGCGACATCGAGCCGGAGGAATGAACCGCCGCTGACGCCTCGTCAATCTCACGGCGCACGTTGCCTCCGGTGCCCGGCTTGGCTATACTCTGTCCTCGCGCCCTTGCGCAGCACCGATACACACGACTCGGAACAGGGACACCGCCATGAAGAGGATCCAGGCCCTCGAGGCCATGCAGCTCCGCGACGACCTGCCCGACTTCAGGGTCGGCGACACGGTGAAGATCAGCTACAAGGTCGTCGAGGGCACTCGCGAGCGTGTCCAGCTCTTCCAGGGCGTCGTCATCCGCCGTCACGGCGCGGGCAACCGCGAGACGTTCACCGTGCGCAAGATCTCGTTCGCGGTCGGTGTCGAGCGCACGTTCCCGGTGCACTCACCCAAGATCGTGAAGATCGAGATAGCGAGCCGCGCGAAGGTCCGCCGCGCCAAGCTCTACTTCCTGCGCGACAAGATCGGTAAGGCCGCCCGCCTCAAGGAGAAGCGCGCCTAAACCCTCGCGCGGGGAGACCCATGGGCGAGAGTCCGCACCTCGATCCCGGACCCATCGACGAGGTACGAACGCGTGCCGGTGAAGCACCTGTGTCGTTCTTCCGGTGGCTCGCCGAACTCGTCGTCGTGGTCGCGACCGCCTTCCTCCTCGCCTCGGCGATCAAGACGTACGTCGTGCAGCCTTTCGTCATCCCTTCGGGCTCCATGGAGCCCACGCTGGAGATCGGCGACCGCGTCCTCGTGAACAAGTTCGTCTACCGGTTCTCGACGCCCTCACCCGGCGACATCGTCGTCTTCCGTCGACCCGCCTCCGACGTCGACTACATCAAGCGTGTCATCGCGGTCGGAGGACAGACGGTCGACGTCCGGAACGGAGCCGTCTTCGTCGACGGAAGGAGACTCACCGAGCGATACATCCACGGCGCGTCGACCGATCCCGGCAGCGTCGGACTCCCGTTGCTGGTGCCGGAGGGTTCCGTCTTCCTCATGGGAGACAACCGGACGAACAGTCAGGACAGCCGCTGGTTCGGCGCCCAGACGCGGTCGGCGGTCCTCGGCCGGGCGTTCGTCGTCTACTGGCCCCTCGCCGACGGCCGCGTGCTGTGATGCCGCACGAAGGTCACTTGCCGGTCGCGCGGTGCCGGGAGGTCCTGCGAGCGACAGCCGACGCGGACCTTTCGCGGGTCATCGAATCGTTCGCCGACGACCCGCGAGCGGGCGTGCGCGACGCGGTGTCCGTCGCCCGGGCGCGGATGCGACGGCTCGACGCGGAACACGACCGGCTCCGGGGCCTGGCTGCCTTCCAGCGAGGACTGCACTCGAGCGGCCTGGCCGTAGTCGCCGGTGTCGACGAGGTAGGACGCGGAGCGCTGGCCGGCCCCGTCACGGCCGCCGCCGTCGTCCTTCCGGTCGACACGCTCGTCCTGCGCCTCGACGACTCGAAGCGGCTCGATCCGAAGACGCGTCGCGAGGTCGCCGCGCAGGTCCGTGAGCACTCGTCCGCTTGGCGCGTGGCGCACGTCGAGGCACGCGAGATCGACCGGCTGGGCATAGCCGAGGCGACACGAAAAGCGATGCGCGACGCGGTCGCCGCCCTGGGGATCCGCGTCGACCACGTCATCGTCGACGGCAACGACCCGCCAGCCGGTCTGACGTGCACGGCGATCGTCGGCGCCGATGCCCGCGTGGCCTGCGTCGCCGCCGCATCGGTCGTGGCGAAGGTCGCACGCGATGAGCTGATGGTCTCGTTCGACGCCGAATACCCCGGGTACGGCCTTGCGGCGCACAAGGGATACGGCACCGTCGAACACCTCGAGGCGATCGCGCGCCTCGGTATCACTCCGCTGCACAGACGGTCGTTCGGACCTTGTTCGCAGGTCCCTCTCTTCTGAGACCGACGGGCCGGTTCAGGAACCGGTAAGCATCCGTTGCGAACCGTGTGACACCATCGCTCCCGACCAAGGGGGTGGGGTATGTCGTCACGTTCGGATCTCGGCAAGCGCGGAGAAGACGCAGCGACCGCGTTCCTCGAGCGCATCGGGTATCGGATCCTGGAGCGCAACTGGAGGTGTCCGCTCGGCGAACTCGATGTGATAGCGCAGGACGGAGCGACGCTCGTCGTCGTGGAGGTCAAGACACGACGCACGCTGAGGACCGGCCTGCCCGAGGAGGCCGTCTCCGCGACGAAACAGCGCCGGCTCGCGCGACTCGCACAGGCGTATCTCTCGAACATGCCCACGGCGCCTGAAGGGGTGCGCTTCGACGTCGTGTCGATCACGGCGCTCGGGCCGGACCGCGCCCTCTTGCGCCACCACGCCGATGCGTTCGGCGTGGTCGGACAGTGACGCACGCCGTCGTCCACACCGCGACGCTCGTCGGAGTCCATGCGGTACCGGTCCAGGTCGAGGCCGACGTCGGCGCGGGATTGCCGACGTTCGCCGTCGTCGGCCTGGCCGACACCGCGGTCCTCGAGGCCCGAGAACGCGTACGTTCCGCGGTTCGCGCCGCGGGGTTCACTTTTCCCGCCGCTCGAGTGGTGGTCAACCTCGCGCCTGCGCCCCTGCGCAAGCATGGGACCGGGTTCGACCTGCCGATAGCCGCGGCGGTCCTCGCCGCGACCGGACAGATACCCGCTCAGACCCTCGCCAGTGCCTCTCTCGTGGGCGAGCTCTCCCTCGACGGCGCCGTGCGCCCTGTCGCCGGCCTGCTCGCCCACGCTCTCGCGGCGCGGTCGCGCGGACACTCTTTGTGCGTGGCGGAGTCCGCCACCGGCACCCTGGCTCCGGTCACGGGTCTCGACACGCGTGGTGTCGGCCACCTGTCCGATCTTCGCAGCGGCCTTCCCGATGCATGCGATCGCCCATCGATCGCGAGACGTCTCCCGGCGACCGGCCCGGACCTGTCCGAGGTCCGCGGACAGGCGCTGGCGAAGCGCGTGCTCGAGATCGCGGCCGCGGGAGGACACAACATGCTCATGACCGGACCTCCCGGCTCAGGTAAGACGATGCTGGCCAGACGTTTGCCCGGTATCCTCCCTCCACTGGACCCGGAGGAGGCGCTCGAATCCGCGCTCGTGAGGTCGGTGGCCGGTCTCGAGGACGACGCGGCGGGGGAGGGGCGACGGCCTTTCCGCTCGCCTCACCACACCTGCTCGCTCGCCGGCCTCGTCGGGGGCGGCAGCCCGCCCAGACCGGGCGAGATAAGCCTTGCCCACACCGGCGTCCTGTTCCTCGACGAACTCCCCGAGTTCGCCCCGTCGGCGCTGCAAGCCCTCCGCCAGCCTCTCGAGGACGGCCGCATCATCCTGGTCCGTGCGGAAGGCCGCGTCGCGTATCCTGCAAGGTTCTCACTCGTCGCAGCGATGAACCCGTGCCCGTGCGGCTTCCACGGCGACTCACAGCGGGCCTGCCGCTGCACCGAGCCGATCGTGAGCCGGTATCAGGCCCGCGTGGGTGGACCTCTCCTCGACCGGATCGACCTCTTCATCCGAGTCGACCGCATCCCGCCCGAGCGCATGCTCGAGTGCACGAGCACGGACGAGACCACCGAGGTGGTGCGCGAACGGGTGGAGACCGCCTCTCGGCGCGCTGGGGCGCGCGGCGGCCCGAGCGCCCGCCTCTCGGGATCGGCACTCCTCGCCGTCTGCGCCCTCGACCGCGACGCCGCGGACAGGCTTGCCCGGTCCGCGCGGGACATGCGCCTTTCCGGACGCGGGATCACCCGCCTCCTGCGCGTGGCACGCACGATCGCGGACCTGGACGGATCCGCGGGGGTGGGATCGGACGCTCTGATGGAGGCGATCGCATACCGCGCTTGGGAGACCGCATGAGCCCCGCGCCTCCGCGCTGGGAGCTCCGTCCCGGCTGCGACGGATATCCGCCCTTGCTCGCCGCGACACCTCGTCCACCGGACCCTCTCTACGTGATGGGCGACCCGAGCTCGCTAGAGGAGGGTTTCGCGGTGGTCGGAGCGCGGAAGGCCACCCCGTACGGACTCCGCTGCGCTTCATGGCTAGCCGGACACGCCGCACGACGTGGCGTCACGATCGTCTCCGGCGCCGCGATCGGCTGCGACCAGGCCGCTCAACGCGCCGCTCTCGCCGCTGGAGGCAACGTCGTCTCGGTCCTCGGCTGCGGAGCCGATGTCGACTACCCGTCGAGCGCGCGCGACCTGCTCGCAGGGCTTCGCCGTGACGGCGCGGTCGTTTCGGAGCAGCCATGGGGAAGCCCCCCTCAACGCTGGGCGTTCCGCGAACGGAACCGGATCATCGCCGGCCTGTCCAGGGCGGTGCTCGTGGTCGAAGCATCGCTGCCGAGCGGGACGTTCAGCACCGCCGACTTCGCGCTCGACGCCGGGAGGGACGTCTTGGCGGTACCCGGTTCGATCTTCGCGCCCGAGTGTCGCGGCCCCAACCGTCTCATCAAGCAGGGCGCGTACCCGGTCACCGGCACGGACGACCTCGATGACGTCCTGCAGGTCGTCGGGTTCGAGAACCTCCTCCCGGAAGTGCGACTTCCCGACGATGACGGCCTGCAAGCCACCGAGGACGGCGCACTGCGCGCGCTCCTCGCCGACCCGATGCGCCCCGACGACCTAGCAACGGCACTTCGCCTCCCGGTCGCTCAGATCCTGCGGCGCGTCGCATCACTCGAGGCCGCAGGCCTCGTCCACAGATACCCCGACGGCCGGTACGGTCCGGGTTGACGCGCGCTTCTCTCGCGCGGCGGTACAATCGTGGCGTCCATCTCGTCCGTTCGCTTCCCGGAGGTCGCACTTGCCGCCAGCGCCGTCGCCGCGCGTCACCGTGGTAGGAGCCGGTCTCGCCGGCTCCGAGGCCGCATGGCAGCTCGCCATCCGGGGGATACCGGTGACCCTGCTGGAGATGCGACCCCGGCGTACCGGTCCCGCGCACCACGGAGCCGACTTCGCCGAACTCGTCTGCAGCAATTCCCTGCGGAGCGACGACCCGGCCACGGCCGCGGGTCTGCTCAAACGCGAGCTCGCCGCCCTCGGCAGCCTGATCGTCGAGTGCGCTCGTGCCGAATCGGTCCCGGCCGGCTCCGCCCTCGCGGTCGACCGCGAACGTTTCTCGTCGCGCGTCACCGCCACTCTCGAGGGACACCCGCTGGTCCGGGTGGAGCGCGTCGAGGCGACCGGCCTTCCCGAGGGTCCCTCCGTCGTCGCCACCGGTCCGCTCACCAGCGATGCGTTCGCGTCCGCTCTTTCCCAGGTCGTGGGGTCCGACCGGCTCGCCTTCTGGGACGCGGCGGCCCCGATCGTCGCCAGCGAGACCATAGACCGCGGGGTCGCATTCGGGGCCTCGCGTTGGGGGAAGGGGGAGGGCGACGACTACCTCAACTGCCCGCTCGATCGTGCCGGATACGACTCCCTTGTCGAAGCCCTCGTCGGCGCGCAGCGCGTGGAAGCGAGGACTTTCGAACGCCGCGAGCTGTTCTCGGCCTGCCAGCCCGTGGAGGAGATCGCGCGCACCGGCCACGACGCTCTACGCTTCGGGCCTCTCAAACCGGTCGGACTCGTGGACCCAGCCACCGGCCGACGGCCGTGGGCGGTCGTCCAGCTACGCGCGGAGGACCGGGCGGGCAGCGCGTACAACCTCGTCGGCTTCCAGACGAACCTCACGTTCCCCGAGCAGCGTAGGGTCTTCCGGCTGATCCCAGGACTCGAGGACGCCGAGTTCCTGCGCTACGGCGTGATGCACCGGAACACCTTCGTCGACGCTCCTCGTCTCGTCACCCCGGACCTGGCCCTCCGCTCCCGTCCCGGCATGCGCCTCGCTGGTCAGATCCTCGGCACGGAAGGCTACCTGGAGGCGGCCGGGACGGGCCTGCTGGCAGCTCTAGCGACCGTCGCGTCGCTTCGCGGCCGCGACCCGGTCGTCCTCCCGCCGACGACCGCGCTGGGAGCGCTCGTTGGCCACGCGACCTGCCCGGACACCGTCGGCTACCAGCCCATGCACGTGAACTTCGGCATCATCCCGCCGCTCGAACCACCCGTGCGCTCGAAGAAGGACCGTTACGCGGCCTATGCTGCACGCTCCCTCCAGGACCTTTCGGCCTTCCTGACGTCGCACCCGGAACTTCTCGGAGACGTCCGATGACCGACGCCGCCGATCTCGTCGCCGCATACATGCGCCACCTGGAGGTGGAACGCGGCCTGTCGCCGCACACGCTGCGCGCGTACTCCTGCGATCTGGCGACCTATCTCGCATGGGCACAGCGCGCCGGCGTGGACCCCATCGCGCTAGACCACCGCGACCTGCGTCGCTACCTCGGCCAGCTCGATCGTTCGGGATACGCCCGACGCACGATCGCCCGTCGCCTCGCCGCCGTGCGGTCCTTTTTCGGACACCTCATGCGCGAGGGCATCATCGCCACCGATCCGGCCGCCGTCCTCTCGTCCCCGAAGCTGCCGGCGCGCCTGCCGCGCACCGTCGCGATCGATCTCCTCGAGTCCCTGCTGGACGCGCCTTCTCCCGACACCCCGTTCGGCCTGCGGGATCGTGCGATCCTCGAACTCCTCTACGCGACCGGCGTGCGCGTGAGCGAGCTGACCGGACTCGACCTGGGCAGCGTCGATCTCGCACGCGGTCAGGCCGTCGTCATGGGGAAGGGCTCACGAGAGAGGCTCGTCCCCATGCACGCGCGCGCGGTCGCTCGGATCCGGGAGTACCTGCTGCGCGCGCGGTCGCATCTCTCGCACGGACGCACGACGGAAGCGCTGTTCCTCAACCGCTATGGCGGGCGACTCACATCCGGCTCCGTGCGCCGACTCCTCAAGCGCCACATGCTCACGATCGGAGCAGCGGCGTCACTCTCGCCGCACTCTCTCCGACACACCTTCGCGACGCATCTCGTCGACGCCGGCGCCGACCTCCGGACCGTCCAGGAGCTGCTCGGTCACGTTGCCCTGTCGACGACCCAGATATATACTCACGTGAGCCCGAAGCGGCTTCGAGACGTGCATCGCAACGCGCATCCGCGCGCCTAGTCCGTGAAAGGGTCCCCCAGGATGAAGCCCGACCAGCGGACGGACGTATCCGCCATCTGGGCCACCTACAAGCAGGCTGGCGACCCGACCGCGCGCGAACGCCTCATCCTCAACTATTCGCCGCTGGTCAAGTACGTCGCCGGGCGCCTCTCCGCGAACCTCCCGCAGACCGTCGAGACGGCCGACCTCATCAGCTACGGCATCTTCGGTCTCATCGACGCTATCGACAAGTTCGATCCCGCGCGCGGCATCAAGTTCGAGACGTACGCCATCGCGCGCATCAAGGGCGCCATCATCGACGAACTCCGGGCGATGGACTGGGTGCCGCGTTCCGTCAGGTCACGGGCGCGCGAGGTCGAGAACGCCTACATCCAGCTCGAGAACCGGCTGCGTCGCACCCCGACGGACGCCGAGGTCGCCATCGAGTTGGGGATCTCGCTCCGCGAACTCCAGACCGTCTACACGAAGATGAGCTACGCCTCGGTGGTCTCTTTCGAGGACCTCTGGACCCCCGGTGGAGAGCGCGAGGAGAAGTCGAGCCTCATCGGTTCCATCCAGGACGAATCGGCCGAGGATCCGGTCAGGATGTTCGAGAACGAAGAGGTCAAGGACATCCTCGCCTCGGCCATTGAGCACCTCCCCGAGCGAGAGCGGATGGTCATCGCTCTGTACTACTACGAGGGCCTCACCCTCAAAGAGATAGGGGAGGTCCTCGGAGTCACGGAGTCCCGCGTCAGCCAGATGCACACGAAGGCCGTCCTGCGTCTGCGCGCGCGACTCCATTCGGCGCAGTCCTACGCCACCGCCGACTGACCGGGTGACGGCCTTGCCGGCGAGAATGCCCCCGCCCGACGCCACCATCCTCGTCGTGGAGGACACGGAGCTTCTGCGACGCATCTACCACGACGCGCTCTCTCAGCGCGGCTACACCGTCATCACTGCGGCGGACGGCCTCGAATGTCTCAACACCGTCAGGTCCACCGTGGTCGACCTGGTCCTCCTCGACCTCGTCATGCCTCGGATGTCGGGTCTCGAGGTCCTCGAGGCGATGCGCAACGACCCTCGCACCCGTGACATCCCGGTCATCATCCTCAGCAACCTCGGCCAGGAATCGGACATGCGTCGGGGTCTGGACCTCGGAGCCGTCGACTACCTCATCAAGAACGAAGCGCGCCCGACGGACATCGCCGACCGCATCCGCCTCGCACTCGAGCATCATGCGGATCACGGCCGTGCCGGTCGAGCCATGAGGGTGTTCGTGCGCGACCGTGAGGGCGACGCCGATGCGATCGTCGCCGATGCGCACCTGCCCCACAGGTTCTGGTGCCCGGCGTGCGAGATCGAGCTGGCGCTCGAACTGATCCCCGATCCGGAGCGCGAGGGCTGGTACTCGGGCCATTTCGTCTGCCCGTCCTGCGGCCGGGAGTACTGACTCTCACGACCCGGACCCGCTTCTCGGCTCCAGCGGCCTTGTGGTACACTACCTGCGCTCTAGACCATGCACGTCCGCCGACCCCGGCGCCCGGTGCCGCACGGATAGACCGTGCGGTGGCGCTTCGAGGGGGATGACGCGGGCGGAAGCCCAACCGACCGGAGGTAGAAGTATGGCCGTCGTCAGCATGAAGAACCTGTTGGAATCCGGGGTCCACTTCGGACACCAGACCCGGCGCTGGAACCCGAAGATGCGCCCGTACATCTTCACCGAGCGCACGGGCATCTACATCATCGACCTTCAGAAGACCCTCAAGGAGCTCGACAAGTCATACCGATTCGTCCGCGACATCGCCGCCTCGGGCGGCGAGATCCTCTTCGTGGGCACCAAGAAGCAGGCACAGGAGTCCATCGCGTCGGAGGCGCAGCGTTCGGGGATGCCCTACGTCAACCAGCGCTGGCTCGGCGGCATGCTCACCAACTTCGTGACCATCAGGTCGCGCATCAACCGCATGGTGCAGCTCGAGGCCATGGAGGCCGACGGGCGTCTCGCGGCGCTCCCGAAGAAGGAGGCCCTGAAGCTTCGCGCCGAGTTCGAGAAGCTTGAGAAGAACCTCTCCGGGATACGCGAGATGAAGGGCGTTCCGGGAGCCGTCTTCGTCGTCGACACGAAGCGCGAGTCCATCGCGGTGGCCGAGGCCCGTCGCCTTCACATCCCGATCATCGGGCTGGTAGACACGAATTGCGATCCCGACGAGGTGGACTACGTGGTGCCGGGCAACGACGACGCCATCCGCTCCGTCGCCCTCATCTGCCAAGTCATCGCGGAAGCCGCCGTCGAGGGCCGCGCGGCGTTGACCGGCGAGGTCGCTCCGGCGCCCGTAGCCGAGCCTGCCGTCGAACCCGCAGCCGAGCCTGCAGCCGAGCCTGCCGTCGAACCCGTTGCGGAACCGGCGGCCGACGAGTAGCACTCACCCTTCTCGAACCCGGAAGGACTCCTATGGAGATCACCGCATCGATGGTCAAGGAACTGCGCGAGACGACCGGCGCGGGCATGATGGACTGCAAGCGCGCGCTGACCGAGGCCGACTGCGACATGAGCAAGGCTGTCGACATCCTTCGCACCAAGGGTCTGGCCGACCTCGCCAAGAAGTCCGGACGCGCCACCAATGAGGGCCTCGTAGCCACGCACGTCATGCCCGACGGGCGCACGGCCGCGGTCGTCGAGGTCAACTGCGAGACCGACTTCGTCGCCCTCAACGAGGAGTTCTCGGGCTTCGTCGGCAGGGTCGCGGCCCAGGTGGCCGCCACCGCGCCTGCTGACGTCGCCTCGCTCATGGGGGCATCGTGGTCGGCGAACCCCTCGCTAACGGTCGAGCAGGCGCTCGGCGAGGTCGTCTCGAGGCTGGATGAGAACATGGGCATCACCCGCTTCCTGCGATTCTCGTCCGACGCCGTGTCCACCATCGGCTCTTACGTCCACGGCGTCGGCCGCATCGGCGTACTCGTCGAGATCGCCGGCGGCGAAGGCGAGCCCGTCTCGGCGCTCGCGCGCGACATCGCCATGCACGTCGCCGCAGCAGCGCCGGGCTGGATCCGTCGCGACCAGGTCCCCGCGGACGTGATAGAGCACGAGAAGAGCATCTACAGGGCGCAGGCTGCCGAGAGCGGCAAGCCCGAGGCCATACAGGAAAAGATCGCGACGGGCCGCCTCGACAAGTTCTTCAAGGAGGTCTGCCTTCTCGAGCAGCCCTTCGTCAAGGACCCGGACATCACGGTGGAGCAGCTCGTCAAGCGCGCCGCCGGCAGTTCTGAGTTCGTGATCACGCGATTCGCGCGCTACGCCCTGGGGGAGACCTCCGACGGCAAGGCAGCATCCGGCTGCTGAGGGGACACGACGAGAGGGGTCGCGTTGTCCGAGTACCGTTTCCGTCGTGTCCTGCTCAAGATGTCCGGCGAAGCGCTCATGGGCGACGCCGGCTACGGCATCGACCCGAAGGTCCTCGACACGCTCTCCGACCAGGTGGCCGGCGTCCGCGATTCGGGAGTCGAGATCGCGATCGTTGTCGGCGGGGGCAACATCTTCCGCGGGATCGCTGGTTCGGCCGTCGGCATGGATCGAGCGCAGGCCGACTACATCGGCATGCTGGCCACGGTGATGAACGCTCTGGCTCTGCAGGACGTGCTGGAGAAGCACGGCGTCTACACCAGGGTCATGTCGGCGATAGAGATGCAGTCGGTCGCGGAGCCCTACATCAGGCGCCGTGCCGTGCGCCATCTCGAGAAGGGCCGCCTCGTCATCTTCGCCGCGGGGACCGGGAACCCCTACTTCACGACGGACACCACGGCCGCGCTGCGCGCACTCGAGATAGGCGCCGACTGCATCATGAAGGCGACGAAGGTCGACGGTGTCTACGACGACGACCCTATGCGCAACCCCGCGGCGGTCAAGTTCGACGAGTTGCGCTACATCGAGGTCTTGAGCCGGGGGCTTCGTGTCATGGACAATACGGCTATCTCCCTGTGCATGGACAACGACCTGCCGATCATCGTCTTCAACATCAACACGCCCGGCAACATCGACCGCGCGCTGCGCGGTGAGCCTGTCGGAACCATCGTTCGAGGAGGCGACTGATGCCCGCCCAAGCCATCCGCAACGCCGACGAGCGCATGAAGAAGGCGATCCAGCATCTGGCGCACGAGTTCTCCACCGTGCGGACGGGCCGCGCGTCGGCTGCGGTCCTCGACGAGATAAAGGTCGAGTACTACGGCGGGATGATGCCCGTACCACAGGTTGCGACGATCAAGTCTCCCGATCCTCACCTGCTCGTGATCGAACCGTGGGACAAGTCCCTCCTCGGCGCCGTCGAGAAAGCCATCCTCGCGTCCGACCTCGGTCTCAACCCGAGCAACGACGGCACTGTGCTCCGTCTTCCTTTCCCGCCGCTGACGGAGGAACGGCGCAAGGAACTCGCGAAGCTGTGCAAGCAGTACGCGGAGCGGGCCAAGGTCGCTATACGCGAGGTCAGGCACGACGTGCTCAAGCAGCTCGAGCGCAGCGAGCACGACGCCGAGATCAGTGAGGACGATCTTCGCAGGTCTGAGACCGAGGTGCAGAAGCTCGTCGACGCCCACGTGAAGGACATCGACGAGATCCTGAAGCGCAAAGAGCACGAGATCATGGAGGTCTAGCGGCCCGTGGCTGCTGATCCGACCTCAGGCTCGGCCTTCTTCGCGACCGACCGGGGGCGCGAACTCATCGCACACCTCGACCCGGCGCGTATCCCTTCGCACGTCGCGGTGATCATGGACGGCAACGGAAGATGGGCGCGCATGCACGGCCTTCCGAGGCTGGCAGGCCACCGGGCCGGCGCGGAGGCCCTCCGGGAGCTCATCACTGCAGCCATCGAGCTCGGCATCGGCGTCCTGACCGTGTTCTCGTTCAGCTCGGAGAACTGGACCCGGCCCCGCGAAGAGGTACAGGGACTGATGGGCCTCTTCGTCGAGGTCCTGACGCGCGAGCTGGACAACCTCGAGCGTCTCGGGGTAAGGGTCCGGCTCATCGGAAGGACGGACTCCATGCCGGCGCCCACTCTCCAAGCTTTCCTCCGGGCACAGGAGCGCACCGAGCACCTCCGTACCCTGACGCTCGTGATCGCCCTCGACTACGGAGGACGTGCCGAGATCGCCGATGCCGCGGCATCGATCGCGCACGACGTCGCCGACGGCAGACTCTCGCCGGACGCCGTCGATGAGGACGCCGTCGCCTCGCGCCTCTATGCAGCAGGACTGCCGGATCCGGACCTGATCATCCGCACGAGCGGGGAGATGCGCCTCTCCAATTTCCTGCTCTGGCAGTCGGCGTACTCCGAGATCCACGTCACCCCGGTGCTATGGCCTGACTTCGACCGGCAGACTCTACTGGAGGCGGTCATCGACTACCAGTCTCGCGAACGCCGCTTCGGAGGTACCTCATGAGCGCCCCGTCGCGGATGTCCGGCCTTCCCACGCGCATCGCGACCGCCCTCGCCATCGGCGTCGCGTTCCTCGCCGCGATCCTCTATGGGCACGCGCTCGGTCTCGGAGTCCTCCTCGCCGTGGTCGCCGTCCTGGCGGCGTCGGAGTTCTACACCATCACGCGTCGGGAGTCGCGACTCCCGAACGAGGTCTTCGGCCTCGTCGCGGTCTTCGCGATGCCACTGTCGGCTGCCCTCTGGGGCGTCGAGGGTCTCGCCGGCACGGTGGCGACACTCGTCGCCGCTTCGCTCGTGTGGCACCTCGCGTTCAAGCGCGTATCGGCCACCGACACGGCTGTCACCGTCTTCGGCGCGGTCTACGTCGGCTTCTCGCTCGCGCACCTCGTCCTGATCCGGGGGTTCGCCGGGGGTTGGGGACTCACTCTCGCGACCGTCGTGAGCGTCTGGGCGAACGACGTCTTCGCATACGCGGTCGGCGCCTCGCTCGGCAAGCACCGCTTGGCGCCACACATATCGCCGAACAAGACATGGGAAGGGTTCGCCGCCGGCACCGTCTTCACCGTCGGGGTCTGGATCGTCGTCGGCCTCGTCGAGCCGACGTTCTCTCTGGCCGGTCACGCACTCGTCGGTGTGGCGGTCTCGATAGCGGCCGTCGTCGGCGACCTGGCGGAATCGCGGCTGAAGCGTGAAGCGGGCATCAAGGACTCCGGAACCCGGCTCCCCGGGCATGGGGGCTTTCTCGACCGCTTCGACAGCCTCATCATGGTCTCGTTGGTGACCTACTACCTCCTGTTGCTCGCGGGGGCGAGATGAACCCCATACGCGTCGCCATCCTAGGGTCGACGGGCTCCGTCGGGCGTCAAGCGCTCGACGTCGCCGCCCGCTTCCCGGATCGGGTCCAAGTCGTCGCTCTTGCGGCGAACTCCAACGTGGACCTCCTCACGGAGCAGGCCGCGACCTTCGGCGTCACCGACCTCGCGCTGGGCGATCCGACACGCGCCCTGCTGGCAGCCTCACGCGTCCGCGGGGCGAGGGTCGGCGCGGGCGCGGCCGCCGTCGTGGCGATGGCCGGTCGCGACGGCGTCGACGTGGTCTTGAACGCCCTCGTCGGCGCCGCAGGCCTTCGGGCCACCCTCGCGGCGCTCTCCGCCGGCAAGCGCCTCGCACTCGCCAACAAGGAGTCGCTCGTCGCCGGAGGCGAGCTAGTGACAGCGCTCGCACGCCCGGGCTCGATCATCCCGGTCGACAGCGAACACTCCGCGATCTTCCAGTGCCTCCAGGGTGAGCGTGAGGAGGACCTCTCCCGGATATGGCTCACCGCGTCCGGTGGGCCCTTCCGCGGCCGATCACGCGCCGATCTCGCTAGCGCGGGAGTCGAGGAGACCCTCGCGCACCCGCGATGGACGATGGGCCCCAAGATCACCGTCGACTCGGCGACGCTGATGAACAAGGGCCTCGAGGCGATCGAGGCGCACCACCTCTTCGGCGTCGGCTACGACGAGATCCGCATCGTCGTCCATCCGCAGAGTTGCGTGCATTCCATGGTCGAGTTCGTCGACGGCTCGGTGAAGGCCCACCTCGGCGCGACGGATATGCGCATCCCCATCCAGTACTCCCTGAGCCATCCGGATCGGTGGGACGCCCCCGTCTCTCCGATCGACTTCATCGACATGTGCCGCCTCGACTTCGAGGAACCCGACGTCGAGACCTTCCGCTGTCTGACACTCGCGCTGGAGGCAGGCCGTACCGGAGGAACCATGCCGGCGGTCATGAACGCTGCGAACGAGGCCGCCGTGGCCGCCTTCCTTTCCGGCCGCATCGCGCTGACCGACATCGACCGTATCGTCGGCGAGGTCATGGAAGCTCACACTCCGCGCGAGCTCGAGACCGTCGACCAGGTCGAAGCAGTCGACGTCTGGGCGCGAAGGGCCGCAGAGGTACATATGGAGTGAGACGGCACGGCGTTTGCCGTCCATATCCGCGCCTGTCAGCCGAAAGGCCACCCGTAGATGTCCGCAGTCCTGGGTTTCGTAGATACCGTCTTCTGGGGCGTGCTCACCTTCTCCCTCCTCATCGTGCTCCATGAGGGCGGACACTACCTCGCCGCGCGCCTCTTCGGGGTCAGGGTGCACGAGTTCATGATCGGACTCCCGGGTCCCGCACTTCGCATCCGCCGGGGCCGGACCGCTTTCGGCATAACCGCGGTGCCGCTCGGTGGTTACGTGCGCATCGCGGGGATGGAACCCGGCGAGGAGGACCCGGACCTCGCTCGCGCGCTCGAAGCGGCGGTCGTCATGGGCACGGTCACGGCGGGTGACCTGGCCGGCGCCCTGGGCATTACCCGCGACAGAGCGGCCGCGCTCCTCACCACGCTCGCCGACTACGGTTCCGTGGAGCCCTCCGACCGCACCGCTTACCGGGCGCTCGCTGAGGCGGACCCCGCCTTGGACCCCGCCGCTCTTCTCGACTCCGAACGCCGTGCCACCTACCGCGGGAAGTCCCCTCTGCAGCGGATCGCCATACTCTCCAGCGGGGTCGTCGCGAACATCGTCGCCGCGATACTCGTCTTCACCGTCACCCTTTCCGTCTGGGGCTACTACACCCCGTCTCTGCGCATCGCCGAGGTCCAGCCCGGAAGCGCGGCTGCACGTTCCGGCGTGCTCGCGGGAGACCGGCTCGTCGCCATGGACGGGCGGCAGTTGAAGGACTGGTCCTCGCTCCTCGCGGCCATCTCCGGCCACCGTCCGGGAGACTCGGTGGGCGTGACGGTGAGAAGGGGCGGGACGCTCGTGCGGCTCGAAGCGACCCTCGGAGGTTCCGGCGCCCGGGCGCTACTCGGCGTCTCGGCCGATCTCGTGCGCGTGAGACCCTCCGTCCTCGGTGCGGCGCGGGAGAGCCTGCGTTGGACCGGGATGGTGTTCGTCGCCATCCTCGACTTCTTCCGCCCGTCGACCTTCGCCCGATCCGTCGAGGGAGCTCGCAGTGTCGTCGGCATCAGTGTCGAGGTGGCGCGCGCGGTGAAGCAGGGTCCCCTCGACTACGCCTGGCTGGTCGCGCTCCTCTCGCTCTCGCTCGGTATCATGAACGTACTGCCCATCCCGCCGCTCGACGGCGGCAAGATCGCCATGGAGATAGTCGAGGCCATCCACCGACGCCCGCTCAGACGCGAGGTATCGCTCGGAGTGAGCGCCGTCGGCGCGGTGCTGCTCTTCTCGCTCATCGGATACCTGATGTACGCGGACGTCATGCGATACGTGGTCCGTGGTGGCTGACGGCATGGAGCCTCGCCGCCACACTCGTCCCGTCACGGTCGGCGCCGTACCCGTCGGGGGAGGCGCGGCCATCGCCGTCCAGTCGATGACGAACACCGACACGGCCGACGCCGTCGCCACACTCGCGCAGATCGGTCGCCTCGCAGAGGCGGGATGCGAGATCGTGAGGGTGGCGGTACCCGACGCTCGAGTGCTCGACGCATTCGAGCGTATCTGCGCCGAGTCCCCGCTTCCCGTCGTCGCGGACATCCACTTCGACCACCGTCTCGCGATCTCTGCCGCGCAACGGGGCGCCTCGAAGATCCGCGTCAACCCCGGCAACATCGGCGGCCCGGACCGCCTCGCGGCGGTACTCGCGGCGGCAGGGGAGGCCGGCATCCCCGTGCGCATCGGCGTGAACGCCGGATCCCTCGACGATCAGGTGCGCGACAGGGACTGGCCGCTCTCCGACAAGCTGGTCGCGAGCGCGATCGCTTTCTGCGGACAGGCCGAGACCGCGGGATTCGAGGATCTGGTCGTCTCGGCCAAGGCATCCTCGGTCGTCTCCACCATCTCGGCATACCGTTCCCTCGCCGATGCGGTGCCCTATCCGCTGCACATCGGCGTCACCGAGGCCGGAACCAGCAGGACGGGCACCGTCAAGTCCTCGGTCGGACTCGGCATCCTCCTCGCGGAGGGTATCGGGGACACGCTGCGCGTCTCCCTCACCGCCGACCCTGTCGACGAGGTCCTCGTCGCATGGGACCTTCTCGCCGCGCTGGATATCCGCCGCCGCGGCCCGGAGCTCGTCTCGTGCCCGACCTGCGGACGTTGCGGCGTCGACCTCGTGCCGATCGCCGAAGAAGTCTCCCGGCGTCTCCGTGACGTTCGCACGCCTTTGAAGGTCGCGGTCATGGGTTGCGCCGTGAACGGACCGGGGGAAGCGCGCGACGCCGATGTCGGGGTCGCCGCAGGACACGGAGTGGGCCTCGTGTTCCGCAAGGGCGAGCCGGTGCGCAAGGTCCCCGAGGACGCCATCGTGGACGCCCTCTTCGAGGAGATCGACGCCCTGTCCTCGGAGTGACCCCGGCTCCGTCGCCGCTCACCGGCCCCTGCGTGGCGCGCGCAAGGCCGTCCTGGTATCGTGCTGCTTCGACACACACCGGCGGATCGCCGTCGAGAGGGCAGGGGAGAAGCGATGGGCGTCGCGTTGCGGATGAGCGGGACATACGTCCCGACGCTGAAGGAAGACCCCTCCGAGGCCGAGGTCGCCTCGCACCGCCTCCTGCTGCGCGCAGGCATGATGCGAAAGACCGCGGCCGGCATCTACTCGTTCCTCCCGCTCGGACTTCGAGCGCTCGCGAAGGTCGAGCGTGTGGTCCGGGAGGAGATGGACCGCATCGGCAGCCAGGAGATCCTGATGCCGGCTGCCCAGCCCGCCGAGCTCTGGCTCGAATCCGGCAGGTGGGACCTCTACGGCCCGGAACTCATGCGGTTCAAAGACCGGCACGGTCGCGACTTCTGTCTCGGGCCCACCCACGAGGAACTCGTGACGTCGATCGTGCGGGACGAGGTCCGGTCCTATCGCGACCTCCCGCTCTCCCTCTACCAGATACAGGTGAAGTTCAGGGACGAGGTGCGCCCGCGGTTCGGTCTGCTGCGCGGCCGTGAGTTCATCATGAAGGACGCGTATTCGTTCCACTCGGACCAAGCGTCGCTCCAGGAGCACTACGACGCGATGTCGGGCGCATACGCGCGCATCTGCGAGCGGCTCGCCCTCGACTTCCGCCCTGTCGAGGCCGAGTCCGGCCAGATCGGCGGTAAGGTGACGACCGAGTTCATGGCTTTGGCGGAGTCCGGAGAGGCATCCCTCGTCCACTGCGCTGCCTGCGGCTACGCGGCGAACGTCGAGGCCGCTTCCACCGTCGTCCCGCGCAGTCCCGCCGTCGTCGACGCGCGAGTGATCGAGCGCGTGGCCACACCCGGTATCGGCACGATCGCCGAACTCTCCGCGTTCCTCGACATCGCGGCGCACGACACGGTGAAGACGATGGCCGGCCTCGCCGGCGACTCCCTCGTCTTCTTCTGCATCCCGGGCGACAGGGAGCTCAACCCCGTGAAGGCGGAGCGCGCCGTGCCCGGCGTGCGCCTGCTCGACGAGGACGACTTCCGCGAACTCGGCCTTCCGAAGGGCTCGCTCGGCCCTGTCGGGATCGAGGAGGGCACTCTCGTCGTGGCGCAGGAGAGCCTTCGTGAAGAGGTCTCCTGGGGCGTGGGGGCCAACGAGGACGGTTTCCACTTCGTTCACGCCGCGCCTGGCCGTGACTTCGAGGTCGCCGTCTGGGCCGACCTCGTCCTCGCGGAGGCCGGGGACCTGTGTCCGCGCTGCGGCGCCGTCCTCTCGGGCGCCCGCGGGATCGAGGTGTCGCAGGTCTTCCAGCTCGGAACACGGTATTCGCAGGCGATGGGCGCCACCTTCGCGGACGAAGACGGCGTGGAACGCCCGTTCCTCATGGGATGCTACGGCGTGGGTATCTCGCGCTCGCTGGCGGCGGTGATAGAACAGCACAACGACGGATCGGGCATCGTGTGGCCGATCTCCGTCGCACCCCTCGAGGTGGCCGTCGTCCCGCTCGCGATCGACGACGGACCGGTGTGGACGTGCGCGGAACGCGTCTGGCGCGAGCTGGCCGACGCCGGTGTCGAGACGCTCATCGACGACCGCGACCTGCGGCCGGGGGTCAAGTTCGCCGACGCCGACCTCATCGGCCTGCCTTTCCAGATCGTCGTCGGGTCCAAGGGCCTCGCCCGCGGCATCGTCGAGGTCAAGGAGCGCCGCGGCGGAGAGCGCGTCGAGGTCCCCATCGAGGAGGCCGTCGCGCACGTGTCTGGTCTCGTCGACGCGGCGAGAGCCGCCCTCCGGTAGACCGGTCTCGAACACGCGCGCCCCACGCGTACGGGCGACGCCACTGCGTCGCACCGTGTTTGACCAGGTTCCGGGCTGTGGTAGAATCCATCGTTGTCGAAAGATGCGTGTCCTCGCGAGAAGTGGGCTGACCCCCGCTTTTTTTGTTCTGGAAGGAGGTCGGGGACTGTGGCGGTCAACACTGTGGAACGGATCATCGAGCTGCTCTCCCCGGAGGCGGTCGCGCGCGGCCTCGAGCTGGTCTGGGTCGAGCTCGCCGGCAGCCACGGACGCAGGATCGTCCGCGTCTTCCTCGACCGCGAGGGCGGCATCGATGTCGACACGCTCGCCGCGGCGAACGGGTGGATAGGGGAGTCTCTCGACGCCGATCCCGGCAGCAGCGGGCCGTACACGCTGGAGGTCTCTTCGCCCGGACTCGACCGGCCCCTGCGTACGATCGTCGATTTCGCGCGCTTCACCGGGAGCCGCGCCGTCGTCTCGACGAAGGAGACCCACGCCGGACGACGCACGTACACCGGGCGCATCGCCGCCGTCGATGGAGACACGATAGTCCTAGAGGTCGATGGCGGCGCCGTCCGCCTGCTCCACGCCGACATAGCGAAAGCTCGTCTGCGCGCTGACATCACGATCGGACACGAAGGGAGCGGGGAACGCTCATGAGTTCCGAACTCATCGAAGCCCTGCGCCAACTCGAGCGCGAGAAGGGCATAGACCAGTACCTCATACTCGACCGGCTCGAGAAGAAGCTCGCCGCCGCATACAAACGGCTCCTCGACCTCGAGAACGAGGTACGCGTCTCTATCGAGCGCGATGATGGACGCATCCACGTCTACGAGCAGGTCCCTGTCGGCGGCACCGAGGAGGAACCGGTCCTCGAGGACCGCGACATCACGCCTCCGGACGTCTCGAGGATGGCCGCCCAGACCGCCAAGCAGGAGATACTCTCGATCATCCGCGAGGCCGAGCGAGAGCAGATCTTCGAGGAGTACGCCGACCGCATCGGCGACATCGTCACCGGCATCGTCCAGCAGTCCGACGCGCGCTACACCCTGGTCTCGCTCAGGCAGGGCGTCGAGGCCTTGCTGCCTCACACCGAGCAGCCCTCCAACGAGCGCTACGACCACAACCAGCGCCTCAAGGCGTTCGTCATCGACGTCCGCAAGACGACGACCGAACCGCCGATAACCATCTCGCGCACCCATCCCGGCCTCATCAAGCGGCTCTTTGAATTGGAGGTCCCCGAGATCTACGACGGGATCGTCGAGATCAAGGGCGTCGCTCGCGAACCGGGGCTTCGCAGCAAGGTCGCCGTCGCATCGAGGGAGCCCGGTCTCGACCCGGTGGGCGCCTGCGTGGGGCCCAAGGGCAGCAGGGTCCGGATGGTCGTCGGCGAGCTGCGCGGCGAGCGCATCGACGTCGTGCCCTGGTCCGACGACGCCGCGACGTTCGTGGCGAACGCCCTCTCTCCCGCCAAGGTGAACTCGGTCATCGTCTCCGACACCGAGCATACCGCGACCGTGATCGTCCCCGATGACCAGCTCTCCCTCGCCATCGGCAAGGAGGGACAGAACGCCCGGCTCGCGGCGAAGCTGACCGGGTGGCGGATCGACATCAAGAACACATCCCAGGCGCTCGACGCTGGACTCGCGCTCGCTGCGGGCGGCGCCGGTGGCGCCGCCATCGAGGAGACCGACGGCCGTTGTGTCGCGGTCACGAGCACCGGCGTGCGCTGCCGCAACAAGGCACGGCCCGGCAGCGTCTACTGCGGCGTGCATGAGAAGGAGGCCGCGAAGGACGCATGAAGCCTCGCAAGCCACCGGTGAGGACCTGTGTCGCATGCGCGACTAGCGGCGACAAGAAGGACTTCGTGCGCTTCGTGCGCATGGGCGACGGCGATACGGCCGTGGATCCGTCCGGGAAGCTGAACGGCCGAGGCGCGTACGTGTGCCGCACGTCGGCGTGCTTCGAGCGCGCCGTGTCCAGGAAGAGGTTCACCGCTGCGCTCCGCGTCACGTTGCGCGAAGAAGATGTAGAGCGGTTGCGCCGAGAGTTCGAGCGCCTGATAGAGGCATGACATGGCGCTGACGACGAGGACGGTGACGCGATGCCCGCAATGAGGGTGCACGAACTCGCGAAAGAGTTCGGCATGACCTCCAAGGAGCTGCTCGACCGGCTCCAGGAGATGAAGATACCGGCGAAGAACCATGCGTCGACGCTGGTCGACGCCTATGTCGACAAGATCCGCAAGGCGCTGGGCCCCGAGATCGCCGAGCGTCAGGCCCAGATGGAGGCGGAACGCATCCGGCGCGAGACGGCGGAGACCGCGAAGCGCGAAGCGGACGAGAAGGCGCTCCGACTCGCCGAGGAAGAGCGGAAGGCCGCCGAGCTCGCCGCGCGCACGGCGGAGGACGAAGAGCGCGAGCGCCAGGAGGCCAAGGAGGCCGCGCGACGCGCAGAAGAGGCCGCCAAGCGCGAAGCGGAGGAAGCCGCACGCCAGGAGGCCGAGGGCGAAGCGCGGAAGGCGGCCGACATCGCAAAGGCCGAGGCCACGCGCATAGAGCAGGAAGAAGCGGAGCGGTACCGTCGCATGGCGCTCGAGGCCGAACAGGCCATCAAGCAGGCGGCCCCGACCATCCTCGCAGAGGCCGCGAAGATCGCCGCCCAGGCCGCGACGGGCGGTCCGTCCAAGCGCAAGACCGGCAAGAAGCCCTCAGGGCGCCGCGAGGCGGCCGTCGCGGGCGTAGCGACCGGCACCGAGACGCCCGCCCACGACGCGCCTGTCGCGACGGGTGAGTCCCTGACTCTCACCGAGGGCACCACGGTCGGCGAGTTCGCCGCCGCGGTGTCGCTCGCTCCGGGCGAGATAATCAAGCGCCTGATGCTCCTCGGCGAGCCTCTGACCGTCAACCAGCCGATGTCCCGCGAGACGATCGAGATACTCGCGGAGGATCTGGGCTGGACCGTCAAGGTCGTCACTCCGGAGGAGGAGATCACCGGCGTCATCGAGGACCATCCCGACGACCTCGTCTCGCGTCCCCCGGTCGTCACGGTCATGGGTCACGTCGACCACGGGAAGACGTCCCTGCTCGACGCGATCCGCTCGACCGGAGTGGCCGCGACCGAGGCCGGCGGCATCACGCAGCACATAGGCGCGTCCGTCGTGCGCAAGAACGGCAAGCAGATAACCTTCATCGACACGCCGGGACACGAGGCGTTCACCGCCATGCGTGCTCGCGGCGCGAAGGTCACCGACGTCGCGGTGCTGGTCGTGGCCGCCGACGACGGCGTCATGCCGCAGACGGTCGAGGCGATCGACCATGCCAAGGCCGCCGGCGTGCCGATCCTCGTCGCCGTCAACAAGATCGACAAGGACGGGGCGAACCCCGACCGCGTCCGCCAGGAGCTCTCCGACCACGGCGTCATCCCCGAGGAATGGGGAGGCTCCAACGTCTTCGTCGACGTGTCTGCGAAGAAGCACCTCAACATAGACGAGTTGCTCGAGATGATCCTGCTCGTGGCCGACGTCCAGGAGCTGAAGGCGAACCCCGACGCCCCCGCGAGCGGCGTGGTGATCGAGGCGAAGCTAGACAGAGGCCGCGGTCCCGTGGCCACCGTCCTCGTCCAGCGCGGCACCCTCAAGGTCGGCGACGCGGTCGTCGCCGGGCTCGCGCACGGCCGTGTCCGGGCGCTCGTCGATCCCAAAGGCGACACGGTCGTCGGAGCCGCGCCCGCCGATCCTGTGGAGATCGTCGGGTTGGCCGCGCTTCCTAGCGCAGGAGACGAGTTCCGAGTCGTCGCGGACGAGCGGACAGCGCGCCAGATCGCCGAGGAACGCGCGCTCAAGCAGCGCCTCGTCGCCCACCAGCGCAAGTCGCACGTCTCTCTCGACGACCTCTTCGCTCGCATCCAGGAGGGCCAGATCAAGGACCTCAACCTGGTCGTCAAGGCCGACGTCCAGGGCTCGATCGAAGCGCTGTCCGACGCGTTCGAGAAGATCGACCAGTCCGAGGTGCGCATCAACATGCTCCACTCGGGCGTGGGCGGCATCACCGAGACCGACATCATGCTCGCGGACGCATCGGACGCCATCGTCATCGGCTTCAACGTGCGCCCCGAGCCGAAAGCGAAGGTGCTCGCCGACCAGACGAAGGTCGACATGCGTCTGTACAGGGTCATCTACCAGGCGATCGAGGACATCACCGCAGCACGGGTCGGCATGCTAGCGCCGAAGTTCGAGGAACACGACGCGTCTCGCGTCGACGTGCGCGAGCTCTTCCGGATCCCCAAGGTCGGCGTCATCGCCGGCTGCGTGGTCCAGGAAGGGGAGGTCTCGCGCGACGACCAGGTCCGCGTCGTCCGCCAGGGCGCGATCGTCTTCGACGGCAAGCTGCATTCGCTGCGCCGGTTCAAGGAGGACGTGAAGTCCGTCAAAGCCGGCTACGAGTGCGGTATCGGCATCGAGGGCTTCCAGGACATCAAGGAGGGCGACGTGATCGAGACCTACCGCACGGTCGAGGTCGCCCGCACGGAGTGACGACGTGAGAAGCACACCTCGCACGCGGCGTCTCAACGAGAACGTCCGCGAAGCGCTCGGCTCCATCCTCTCGGACGAGGTGGGTGACCCTCGCCTCGTCCTGGTGACGGTGACTGCGGTCGAGGTGAGCCCGGACATGCGCTACGCCGACGTATACGTCGTCGCCCACGGCGACGAGCAGCGTTACGAGGCGATGCTCCAGGGGCTCGCGTCGGCGAGGAGCAGGCTGCGTTCGGCTCTCGCGGCACGTGTCGCCATGAAGTACGTCCCCGAGCTGCGCTTCCACCTCGACACCTCCGTCGACGAGGGCATGCGGATCGAGCGAGCGCTGCTCGACGTGCCGCCGGGTCTTCGCGACGGGGACGAGTCGAAGGCCGACGAGTGAACGGCTCTCCGTCCGCCGTCGCCGCGGCGCTGAGGTCCGCGACCTCGATCCTCGTCTGCGCGCACGTGAACCCCGACGGGGACGCGCTCGGGTCGGTGCTCGGTCTCACCCTCGCGCTGCGCGCGGCCGGCGTGCCCTGCGTCGCCACGCTCGCGGACGACGGGCCGGTACACGACATGTACTCATGGCTGCCTGGAGCCTCGACCGTGGAGCCAGCCTCGTCCCTCGAGCCACCGGACACGTTCGTAGCTCTCGACACCCCGGTGCTCGACCGGCTCGGCGCGGCGAGCGGACTCGCACAGGACGCGCGAGTCCGCGTCGTCATCGACCACCATCCCGACGGCGAAGGCTTCGGAGACGTCAGGTGGGTCGATCCAGACAAGTCCGCGGTCGGGGAGATGCTCTGGGCCCTCATGCCCGAGCTCGGCGTGTCACCCGACTCGGGCGTGGCGACGTGCCTGTACACCGCCATCCTCACGGACACGGGCCGCTTCCAGTACGGGAACACGACTGCCGGAGCGCTACGCGCCGCCGCCGACATGGTCGACGCGGGCGCCGACCCGCGCGAGGTAGCCTCCCGCATCTACGAACGGCGCTCCGCGGCGAGCCTCGCACTGAGCGCCGTAGCGCTCTCGCGGCTCTCGCTGGTCAACCACGGCCGCGTCGCCATCTCCTGGATCGAGGACAGCGATCTCGCCCACACCGGAGCGTGTCCCGACGATGCGGACCGGCTCATCGACGACATCCGCATGATCGAGGGAGTCGACGCGGTCGTGCTCATCAAGGAAGAGAACGGCGTCGTGAGAGCGAATCTTCGCGCGAAGAGCGATGCCGACGTCGGTGCGGCGGCCCGCTCCCTCGGAGGCGGCGGGCACGCGGCCGCCGCCGGCCTGACATGGGACGGGTGCCGAGAGGCGCTCCTCGCCCGCCTGCTCCCGCGTCTTCCCGGCGGAGGTGCCTGACCCGTGCGGCGCGGCTCGACCGGCCTATGCGGCCTCCTCCTCGTCGACAAGCCCGCCGGGATGACGAGCCACGACGTGGTCGTCGCGGTCCGTCAGGCGACAGGGGAGGGCCGTGTCGGACACGCCGGCACCCTCGACCCGGCCGCGACCGGACTCCTCGTGGTCCTCATCGGGGCGTACACGCGTCTCGCTCCCTACCTCACTGCAGCGCGCAAAAGATACGAGGCGCGCATCGTGTTCGGCGTCTCGACGGACACGGATGACGCGGAAGGCGACGCCGTGGAGACCGCTCCCGTCCCCGACGCCCTCTTCGATGCCGCCAGCGCACGAGACGTTCTCGCCTCGATGCTCGGCGCATCGCGGCAGGTCCCTCCCGCGTACTCGGCCATCAAGATCGCCGGGCGCGCATCCCATCGGGTGGCCCGCGCCGGCGGCGTCGTCGATCTCGCCCCCAGAGACGTGACCGTGTTCGACGCGCAGATCCTCGAAGTCGACCCGCTCTCGCACTCTTGGGACGTCGCCTTCGACGTCTCGAAGGGGACGTACGTCCGATCGCTCGCACGCGACCTGGGCCGCAAGGCGGGGACCGTCGCGCACCTCGCAGCGCTGCGGCGGACCGCTTCGGGACCGCTGCGAGTCGAGGCCGCCGAGACCCTCCGGTCGGTCATCGACGCGGCTGGCGCCGGGCGGCTCGCCTCCTTGTTCGCAGACCCGGTCACGGCTCTCGGGCTTCCGTCCGTCGAGGGCGATCCCGCAGACGTCGGGAACGGCCGCGCCCTCCCACGTTCGGCGGCCGAGGACGTCGGTGATGGCGAGCGGGTCGCCGTCCTCTGCGACAGAAGGCTCAAGGCGGTCTATCTCGTCGCGCACGACGCGTTGCGCGCTGAGGCGGTCTTCCCCGAGGAGGCCGCGTGAGCGCCCGCCTTCTGACCTGGTCGCCCGCTTCGGCCTCGCTCGGTCCGGCCGTCGTGGCCCTCGGGGTCTTCGACGGGGTGCACGTCGGTCACGCCGCCCTCGTCAGGGACGCGGTCGCCATCGCTGACGTCCAGGGTGTGGCCTCGATCGTCGTCACCTTCGACCGGGATCCCGATCGTGTGGTCGATCCCGACCGCGCCGCCCCTCAGCTCCTCGAACTCGACGACAAGCTCGACGAGCTCGCCGCCCTGTCCCCGGGAACGGTGCTCGTCATCCCGTTCGACACGGGCATCGCCTCGATGGCTCCCGACGCGTTCCTCGCCGATGTGCTCTCCAACGCTCTCGACCCTGTCTCGGTCGTGGTGGGTCACGACTTCAGGTTCGGCCGCGGAGCCTCCGGCGACGTCGCCGCGCTCGAGCGCTTCGGCGCGCGCGCGGGATTCACGGTGATCGCGCACCGCTTGGTCGAGGACGGCGGGCTGCCGGTCAGCTCGACGCGGATCCGGGGCCTGGTCGCCGCCGGGGACGTCGTCGGCGCGGCGCGGCTGCTGGCTCGTCCTCATCGCGTCCGCGGCACGGTCGTCCATGGCCGGGCGGCGGGGAAGGCCCTCGGCGTCCCGACCGCCAACATCTCCGTCCCCGCGCACGCGGCGCTGCCGGGCGCGGGCGTCTTCGCCGGAAGAGTCCATCTCGCCGGCGGCGTCTATCCCTCCGCGATCTCGGTCGGCGTGCCGCCCACGTTCCCGCAGGCGCACGACCTCCTCGAGGCGCACATAATCGATTTCGTGGGGGACATCTACGGCGCCGAGGTCACGGTGGAGTTCCTCGAACGACTCCGCGACCAGCGCAGGTTCGAGCACACCGCGGACCTGACCGGCGCCATCCTCGACGACATACGTGCCGTGCGACAGCGTGTGGTATGATGCGACGGTTGCACGGATACCCCGATCTGGGACCGGCGGATCACCGACGCCTCTCTCGGACGGTGGCGGACACATAGGGAAAGGTGAGACGAGCATGCCGTTGGCCAAGGACACCAAGGCCGCGATCATCGCGGACCACGAGGCGCACGCCGGCGACACCGGGTCGCCGGAAGTGCAGGTCGCCCTGCTCACGCAGCGCATCCGCGACCTCACCGAGCATCTGCGCTTGCATAAAGGCGACCACCATTGCCGTCGCGGGCTGCTCAAGCTCGTCGGGCAGCGCCGCAGGATGCTCAACTACATCAAGAAGAGCGACGTCGAGCGCTACCGCGCCATCGTGGCGAAGCTCGGATTGCGGAATTAGCGTCCGCACGGAACGACTGCCGCGAAAGCGGGGGAGCTCGACTTCCCCGCTTTCGAGCATATACAGGGGTGGATGAAGAGGCCGCCCCGCGACGCGCGCGGCACGGGGCCGCGGCGGAAGAAGAGGATGAGGATGGGAAAGGTAACTGAGAGCTTCTCACTGTACGGCAGGGACTACGTGCTCGAATCGGGGGAACTCGCGAAGCAGGCCGGCGGCGCCGTGGTGGTCCGTCAAGGAGACACGATGGTCCTCGTCACGGCGACCGCGAGCAAGGACCCGAAGGATCTCGATTTCTTCCCGCTCACGGTCGACTTCGAGGAACGCATGTACGCGGCGGGCAAGCTGCCCGGCGGTTTCATCAAGCGTGAGTCGCGTCCGAGCGAGAAGGCGATACTCACGGCACGCATGATAGACCGGCCGATCCGCTCGGCCTTCGCGGACGGTTTCCGCAACGACGTCCAGGTGATCGCGACGGTCCTCTCCGCGGACCAGGTGCATCCGGTCGACGTCATCTCTATCATGGGCGCGTCCGCAGCGCTCATGGCCGCCGGCATACCGTTCGAAGGCCCGCTCGCCGGTGTGCGCATCGCGCGCTCCGGCGATGGTGAATGGCTCGTCAACCCCACCTTCGAGGAGGCCGAGGCTTCCGACATCGACCTCGTCGTCGCCGGCTCTCCCGACGCCGTCTACATGGTCGAGGCGGGCGCGCGGGAGGTCTGTGAAGAAGACATGCTCGACGCGCTCGAGTTCGCCCAGAAGGCGATCGCCGAGTTCTGCGCCGTCCAGGAGCGCTTCCTGTCGCGCCTCGACATCACGCCGATGGAGTTCCCGCTCAACATACCGTCGGAGGAGCTGCGCGAGAGAGTCTTCTCGGCCGGCCAGGAGATGATGCGCGAAGCGCTGCACAACCCGGACAAGCACGCCCGGATGGACGCCGTCGCCGAGGTCAAGAAGCAGGTCCTCGCGACGTTCGCCGAAGAGGATCTCGCGGTCTCCGGCAAGCACGTGAAGATCCTGCTCAAGCAGCTCGAGAAGAAGACGATGCGCGCCATGGTCCTCGACGAGGGGGAGCGGGCCGACGGACGAGCGCTCGACGAGGTCCGCCAGGTCACGTGCGAAGCGGCCTACCTGCCGCGCAGCCACGGATCGGGCCTGTTCACCCGCGGACAGACCCAGGTCCTGTCCGTGCTGACGCTCGGGATGCTCTCCGAGTGGCAGCGCATCGACACCATCGACGTCGCCGAGGGCAAGCGCTACCTCCACCACTACAACTTCCCGCCCTTCTCGACGGGCGAGACCGGCTTCATGCGCGGCCCCAAACGCCGCGACATCGGCCACGGCGCCCTCGCCGAGCGCGCACTGTTCCCCGTCGTGCCGGCGGAGGAGGACTTCCCGTACACCATCCGCATCGTCTCCGAGGTGCTCGAGAGCAACGGCTCTTCCTCGATGGGCTCGGTCTGCGGATCGACGCTCGCACTGATGGACGCCGGCGTCCCGATCAAGGCGCCGGTCTCCGGCGTGGCGATGGGACTAATCAAGGAAGGCGACCAGGTCGCCATCCTCACCGACATCCAGGGCCTCGAGGACTTCCTCGGCGACATGGACTTCAAGGTCGCGGGAACGTCCGAAGGCATCACAGCGCTCCAGATGGACAACAAGGCGAAGGGGCTTTCGCTCGACATCCTCCGCAAGGCCCTCATGCAGGCGAAGGAAGGCCGCGCGTTCATCCTCTCGAAGATGCTCGAGGCCATCGCCGAGCCGCGCGCGGAGCTCTCCGAGTACGCGCCGCGCATCATCACCATCAAGATCCCCGTCGACAAGATCCGCGACATCATCGGCCCAGGCGGCAAGATGATCCGCAGCATCATCGAGGCGACGGGCGCCGACATCGACGTCAACGACGACGGCACCATCTACATCGCTTCGCGCGACAAGGGCGGCGAGGAGGCGGTGCGCCGCATCCAGATGATCACCAAGGAGCCTGAGATCGGCGAGCGCTACCACGGACGCGTCGTGGGGATCCAGGCGTTCGGCGCCTTCGTCGAACTCTACCCCGGCCGCGACGGACTGCTGCACATCTCCCGCGTCGCCAAGGGCCGCGTCGACAAGGTCGAGGACGTCCTCAACGTGGGCGACGAGCTCGAGGTGGTCATCCTCGACATCGACGACCGCGGCAAGGTGAGTCTCGACCGGATCGACAAGCCCGAAGCGCCGCCGTCCTCCGGTGGCGGCGGCACGGGCGAGCGCCACGGTGACCGTCCCTCGGGCGGGGCCGGTGCCCCGCATCCCGGCGGCGACCGCAGGCCTCGCCGTCGGCAGTAGACACGACGCGCATGTTCTTCGAGAAGACCGTCCTAGCGAACGGCGTCACCGTCCTCTCAGAGGCGATGGACGCCGTTCGCTCCGTCGCCCTCGGGATCTGGTTCCAGGTCGGGAGCCGGGACGAGGTGCCGTCCGAGGGCGGTATGTCCCACTTCCTCGAGCACATGCTCTTCAAAGGCACTCCCACGCGGACGGCGGCCGAGATATCCGAGACCTTCGACCGCCTGGGCGGAGAGCTCAACGCCTTCACCAGCAAGGAGTACACCTGCTACTACGCTCGCATCCTCGATGAGCACGTCCCGGCGGCTCTCGAGGTCCTAGCCGACATGGCGGTCGACGCCTCGCTGGCCGAAGATGCGTGCACCTCCGAGCGCGAGGTCGTCCTCGAGGAGATCTCACGCCACGAGGACACCCCCGACGACCGCGTCCACGAGCTTCTCGCCGGCGCCCTGTGGCCGACGCATCCCATCGGCAGACCCGTCCTCGGCGAGACCGTCACGGTCGGCGGCTTCGATTCGTCAGCTGCACGCGCTTTCAAGACGGACCACTACGTGTCGGGCAACGCGGTCGTGGCCGCCGCCGGCGCCGTCGACCACGACGAGCTCGTCGCCGCCGTCGAGGCCCGTCTCTCGCTGCCCGCCGGGCCTCGGACTCCGCGCGTCGCGTCCGAGGCGGTCGTCGAACCGCGCCTCGCCCTTCTCACCAAGGACACGGAGCAGGCGCACATCTGCTGGAGCGTGGCGGGTCTTCACGCGCGCCACGAGGACCGCTTCGTCCTCAGCATCCTCGACGCGGTCCTCGGCGGCGGGATGTCGTCACGCCTGTTCCAGGAGATCCGGGAGAAGAAGGGGCTCGCGTACGCGGTCTTCTCCTACCACAGCCTGTACGCGGACACCGGCCAGTTCGTCGTCTACGCCGGCACGCGCCCGGCCAACGCCGAGCAGGTCGTGGGACTCATCCGGGAGGGTGTCGACCGCGTGCGCGAGCACGGCGTCACCGCGGAGGAGCTACACCGGGCGAAGGAGTCGATAAAGGGGCAGCTGGTCCTCGGACTCGAGTCGACGCGCAACCGCATGACCCGGCTCGGTAAGAGCGAGGTGACGCACGGCGAGACACTCTCCCTCGACGAACTGGTCGAACGCGTGGACGCCGTCGGCCTCGACGACGTTCGACGTCTCGGTGACGGACTTCTATCGTCTCCGCCGGTCCTCGCTATCATCGGACCGTTCGCGGAAGAGGAAGTCGCGCACTTCCTCGACTGAGACAGAGACAGGGGAGGGGATGATCCGCATGCTGCGAATCGCCATCACGGGAGCCGCCGGCCGCATGGGTCGCGAGGTCATCAAGGCCGTGAGCTCGGAATCCGACATGACGGTCGTCGCTGCCGTCGATCCCGCCCGAGCCGGCACGACCGTCGAGGACGGACATGGCGGTGCCGTCGAGGTGCTCGGGGATCTCTCCGCGGCCCTCGCCGCGCGCCCGGACGTCCTCGTCGATTTCACCCAGGCTTCGCAGGTCGAGGCCAACGTCCGCGAAGCACTCGCCTCGGGCGTCGACTGCGTCGTCGGTACCACGGGAGTCGGCGCCGACGTGCTCGCGGGTCTCGCGGACGGCGCTCCGGCGGGAGTCTGTCTCTTCTACGCCCCGAATTTCGCGATCGGAGCCGTGCTCATGATGCGCTTCGCAGAGGAGGCCGCTAGATTCCTTCCTCACGCGGAGATCATCGAGCTGCACCACGACCGCAAGCTCGATGCCCCATCCGGGACCGCGATGCGCACGGCGACCCTGATCGCCGCCGCCCGGACCGAGATACCGTCCGTACCGGGTCGCGAGACCGAGGTGGCCGAGGGAGCCCGGGGCGCCTTCGTCGACGATGTCCCCGTCCACTCCGTGCGACTCCCAGGCCTCGTCGCCCACCAGGAGGTCCTGTTCGGAGGACCCGGCCAGACACTCAGCATCCGTCATGACTCCATCGACCGGACGAGCTTCATGCCCGGCGTGGTCCTCGCTATCCGCAACGTAGGCGGCCTTTCCGGCCTCGTCATCGGCCTCGACGCACTGCTGGACGGGTAGCGCGTGGGAACGACCGGCCGCATCGTCGTGCAGAAGTTCGGCGGGACCTCCGTCGCGGACGCGTCGGGCAGAGCCGCCCTCGCCAGCTGCGTCGCGGCGACCATCGCATCGCAGGCGCGCCCGGTCGTCGTGGTCTCGGCGATGGGCCGCGCGGGCGCCCCGTACTCCACCGACACGCTCCTCGCGCTCCTCGACGGCATGACTCCCGACGCGCGCGAGCGCGATCTCCTCGCTTCGTGCGGTGAGGTGGTCTCCGCGGTCGTGGTCGCCCACGGACTTCGCGCCCACGGCGTCCCCGCAAGAGCTTTCACCGGAGCCGCCGCTGGGATCCTGACCGACGCGAGTCACGGAGACGCGACGGTGATCGCCGTCGATCCCGCGCCGCTCTCGGCCGCCGTAGCCGCGGGCCTGGTGCCCGTCGTCGCCGGATTCCAGGGGACGTCCGCCGACGGCGAGGTCACCACGCTCGGACGCGGAGGTTCGGACACGACCGCCTGTGCGATCGGCGCCGCCCTGCACGCCGATTCCGTCGAGATACACACAGACGTCGAGGGGGTCATGACCGCCGACCCGCGCTCCTGCGCGGAAGCGAGGGTCCTGAGCGCCGTCGAGTTCGAGGAGCTCTTCCAGATGGCCCGCCACGGAGCAAAGATCGTGCACGCGCCTGCCGCGCGCATAGCCATGGAGGCGGGCGTTCCCGTGTGGGTCCGCGACCCGCGCTCGTCGGCTCCGGGCACACTGGTCTCCCGTGCCGAGGAGATCTCGGCGCGCCGCGGTGCGTCCGTAGCGACCGCCGTCTGCGACCTCGACGGCGTGGCCCGCATCTCGGTCGCCCTGCCCTCGGAGTCCGCCGGCGCCGCGTACATGGACGCTCAGGCGCGTGTCTTCCGCGCGATGGCCGACGCGGGCTTGAGCCTCGATATGTTCACTCCCTGCAAGAACGACCTGGTCTTCACCGTCTGCGAAGCCGATATGGAGTCAGCCGGCGGGATGCTCGAGGCGCTGGGGTTCCCGTACGGGATCGAGCCCGGTCTGGCGAAAGTCACGCTCGTCGGAGGCGGCATGCACGGCGTCCCGGGGGTCATGGCGCGCGTCGTCGAAGCTCTCGCCGCGGCGGACGTCTCCATCCTGCAGTCCGCCGACTCGCACACGACGATTTCAGTGCTCGTGTGTCAGAATGACAGACGTGCGGCCGTCGCCGCGCTGCACGAGGCCTTCGGCCTCGCCGAAGGGGGAAACGATGATGCCTGAGCCACGTTTCGGCCGACTCATCACGGCCATGGTCACACCGTTCGCTGCGGATGGCGGTCTCGACCTGCCGCGGGCGCAGGAACTCGCCCACCGGCTCCTCGAGCAGGGGAGCGAAGCGCTGGTCGTCTGCGGGACCACCGGCGAGTCGCCCACGGTCTTCTACGATCAGAAACTCGAGCTCTTCCGCGCCGTCGTGGACACCGTCGGCGGTAGGGGCCCGGTCATCGCGAACGCCGGCGACAACTGCACCGACGACTCCGTGGAGTTCGCGAGCAAGGTCGTCTCGCTCGGGGTGGACGCCATCATGGCCGTCGTCCCGTACTACAACAAGCCGCCCCAGGAGGGCATGTACCGTCACTTCCGCGCGATCGCCGAGGCCGTCGACGTGCCCGTCATCCTCTACAACATCCCAGGCCGCTGCGTCGTGAACATGACCGCCGAGACCACGCTGCGGCTCGCCCGCGACGTCGAGAACATCGTCGCCGTGAAGGAAGCGAGCGGCGACCTGACACAGATCGCCGCGATCATCGACGGCGCCCCTGAAGGCTTCGAGGTCCTGTCGGGCGACGACGAGATGACGCTGCCGATGATGGGTCTCGGCGGGACGGGCGTGATCTCCGTAGCGAGCCACGTGGCGGGCCCCCAGATCTCGGAGATGGTCCACGGTCAGGCCGCGGGCGAACACACTCGCGCGCTCAGACTCCATCTCGAGCTGATGCCCCTGTTCAAGGCTCTCTTCCTCACGTCCAACCCGATCATGGTGAAGAAGGCCCTGGAACTCGCCGGCTTCCCCGTGGGAGACGTGCGCCTCCCGCTCGTCCCGGCGACGCCGGATCAGATCGCGTCTCTCGCCGACGTCTTGCGCCGCCTCGGAGTCATCGGATGACGCGCGCCAAACCCAAGGCCGAAGTCGAGGAACGCCGCCTGCGCATCATCCCTCTCGGCGGGCTCGACGAGATCGGCAAGAACATGACCGTCTTCGAGTACGGCGAGGACATGGTCGTGATCGACGCGGGGATCATGTTCCCCGACGACGACAGCCCGGGCGTCGACCTCCTCCTGCCCGACTACTCCTACGTCGTCGAGCGGGCAGACAAGCTGCGCGGCATCATCGTCACGCACGGTCACGAGGACCACACCGGAGCCGTCCCTTACCTCCTGCGCGACCTCCCGCGGCCGGTCCCGGTGCTGGCAAGCCGCCTCACGCTCGGCCTCATCGGCGTCAAGCTCGAGGAGCACCGCATCACGCGCACGAAGCTGCGCGAGGTCAAGGCGGGCAGTCACGTCTCGCTCGGCTGCTTCGGGTTCGACTTCATCCAGGTGAACCACTCGATCCCCGACGCATTGGCCGTGCTCGTCCACACCCCCGTCGGCAACGTGCTGCACACCGGCGACTTCAAGTTCGATCAGACACCGATCGACGGCAGGCAGACCGATTTCGCCGCGCTCGCGAAGGCCGGCCGCCAGGGCGTGCTGCTACTGCTGTCCGACTCGACGAACGCCGAGACGCCTGGCTACACGCGGCCGGAGGCGGACGTCGGCCGCACGCTTCGCCGGCTCTTCCGCGAGGCCGACCAGCGTATCATCGTCGCCTCCTTCGCGTCGCACATCCACCGCATCCAGCAGGTCTGCGACGCGGCCGTCGAATGCGGCCGCAAGGTGGTCGTCACCGGCCGCTCGATGATCAACAACACACGCATCGCCCGCGAACTGGGCTATCTCCACATCGACGACTCCGACATCCTCGACGCCTACGACATGGGCTCGCTTCCCCCGGACCGCATCGTCGTCCTCTCGACCGGGAGCCAGGGCGAGCCGTTGTCGGCCTTGGCGCGCATGGCGAACGCCGACCACAAGACGGTCACCGTGCAAGCAGGCGACACGGTCGTCATATCCGCGTCACCGGTGCCGGGCAACGAGAAGGCCGTGAGCCGCGTCATCAACCGCCTCTTCCGCGCCGGCGCGACCGTCCTGCACAAGGGCGTGGCGGACGTCCACGTCTCGGGTCACGGCGCGGCCGAGGAGCTCAAACTCATGCTCAACCTTGTGAAGCCGAAGTACTTCGCTCCGGTCCACGGCGAGACCCGTCACCTCCGCGCACATGCCGCGCACGCCATGGGCATGGGCATGCCCGACCGCGATATCTTCGTGCTCGAGAACGGACAGGTCCTCGAGCTCACCGCATCCGGCGGCGCCAAGATCGCCGAACACGTGCCGAGCGGCGTGGTCTATGTCGACGGACTCTCGGTCGGCGACGTCGGGCAGGTCGTCCTCCGTGACCGTCAGCTGCTCGCCAGCGACGGCATCGCGATGATCGTCGTCGCCATAGACACGCAGACCGGCAAGGTCATGGGCGATCCGGAGCTCGTCATGCGCGGCGTCGTATTCGGAGAAGGCTCCGAGGAACTCGTCGACGAGATGCGCGCACGCATCGACAAGGCTCTCGCCAAGACCTCCAGGGAGGGCGTCACCGACCACGGCGTCGTCAAGCGCGCACTGCGCGAATCGCTCTCGCAGTTCATGTGGGAGCGGATACGGCGCCGACCGATGATCATCCCCATCGTCATGGAGGTCTGACCCCGTGGGAGTCCTCCAGGCTATCGTCCTCGGTGCCGTCCAGGGCATCACGGAGTTCCTCCCGATCTCGTCGGACGGTCACCTCGCTCTCGCGTACGCCTTCATGCGCCTGCGCCCGAGCCTTGCGTTCGAGGTCTTCCTCCACGGCGCCACGCTCCTCGCGATGCTCGTCTACTTCCGGTCGGATATCTCCCGCCTCGTCGCCTCGATCGTCCCTCCCTGGGGGCCCGATCGCGCCGGTGACCGTCGCCTGGTCGGCCTTCTTCTCGCGGGCACCGTCGTGAGTGGGGCCGTCGCTCTCTCGATCGCGCCGGTGGTCGAGCCCATGGCGGCGGATCTGAGGTGGGTCGGCGTGTGGTTCCTCGGCACCGCCGCTTTGCTCGCGCTCGCCGAATCCCTCCACGCGCGCGTATCACGCCTCGACGGGCCCGAGGGCATGTCGTGGCCGAAGCTCGCGATGGTCGCTCTCTTCCAGGGAGCGGCCGTCCTCCCTGGCCTTTCGCGCTCGGGCTCCACGATCGCGGGCGGCATGTTCGCGGGTCTCGACCGCTCGCAGGCGGCTCGCTTTTCGTTCCTCCTCGGGATACCGATCATCGCGCTCGCGAGCGCGAAGGACGCGCTCGACCTTCTCTCCGGGGCCCACACCCTGCCGGGCGCCTCGGCATCGGTCGCCGGTTTCGCCACTGCGGGAGTGGCCGGATACCTCTCGATACGGGGTCTGCTCGCCGTCGTCAAGCGAGCGCCCCTCTACGTGTTCGCCGCATATACCGCGGTCCTGGGCGTCATCCTGCTCGGGTTCCCGCACATCGGCTGAGAGGGGGAGACGATGGCCCGAACGCGCGTCTCCGACCGCCGCGCGGCCCGCCCGCGGACCCCTTCCTCCCTCGCGACCGACGCGCGACGCGAGATCTGCGGCATCGCGCTGTGCGCGTTCGCGATCGCCCTCCTCATCGGTGTCCTGACGACGTCCACGGCCGTCATCCCGCGATACGTGTCCCTCGCCATGAGGCTCGGCTTCGGCGTCGGCGCCTTCGGCATACCCGTCGGCATCCTGTTGTGGGGAGTGAGCTTCTTCGTGCGCGGCTGGGACGTCGACGAGGCCCGCGTCGGAGGCGGGATCGCCCTCGTGGCGCTCTCGGTCGTCGCCATGGTCGCGTTGCGCGTCGATCCCGCCCTCCAGTGGGAGCGCGACTCCCTCATGACGCACGGAGGCTGGGCTGGCGCGGGCGTCGCGTGGGCCCTGCGTTCTCTGCTCGGCACCGCGATAGCCTATGTCACCCTCACCGCCGCCTCGCTGATCGGTCTCGTGGTCGCCGGACTCTCCGTCGCGGGGCTGGTGGGCCGCGTCGGCTCCCTCATCCACCGACCCGCGCCGTCGACCGCCACACCCGAGCGTTCCGCACGCCGCGGCACCCGCACCGTCCCGCTAGAGGACCTGGAGCCGGAGGCCGGGCCGCTTCCTCCAGCGAGACGCAAGGCTCGCGGGGACGCGGAAGAGGAGACCGACCCGGAGGCGCGGCGCAAGACGCTGCCGACCACGCGGGTCGTCGCTCCCATGGCGATGGAGGGGTTCGACCTCCCGCGGTCCGACCTGCTCGCCCGAAGCCCTCAGTTGCCGGCCTCGCACAAGACCTCTGACGCAGAGCAGAAGCAGACGTCGGCGCTGATCGAGCAGACGCTCGCCACCTTCGACATCGCGGCCCGGGTCGTCGATTGGATCGCGGGACCGACGGTGACGATGTTCGAAGTCCAGATCGCCAAGGGGATCAAGGTCAACCGCGTCACCGCTCTCGCGGACGACATCACCCTGGCGCTCGCCGCTCCCACGATCCGCATCCTCGCCCCCATCCCGGGGAAGAGCTACATCGGCATCGAGGTGCCCAACGAACGGCGCTCGACGGTCACGCTAGGGGACGTGCTCGCGGCTCCCGCTTTCGCGGAACGCTTGAGCCCTCTGCTCCTCGGCATCGGCAAGGACGTGTCCGGCGAGTCGGTCCTCGCGGACCTCGCGGCGATGCCGCATCTGCTCATCGCGGGGTCGACGGGAACGGGCAAGTCGGTCTGCATCAACGCGCTCCTCGTCTCCATACTCATGCGAGCGACTCCCGCGGAAGTGCGTCTCATCCTCATCGATCCCAAGCGCATAGAACTGTCGCTCTACAACGGCGTGCCGCACCTGTACGTGCCCGTCGTCACCGAGCCCCGGGAAGCGGCGTCGGCACTCGCGTGGGCCGTCCAGGAGATGGAGTCCCGCCTGCGCCGCCTCCAAGGCGCCGGCGCGCGCAACATCGCCCAGTTCAACCTTGCCGTCCACGAGGGAACGGCCCCCGAAGGCGCCGAGGCGATGCCGTACATCGTCATCGTCATCGACGAGCTCGCGGACCTCATGATGGTGGCCGCCAAGGAGGTCGAGGACTCCATCTGCCGCCTCGCACAGCTCGCTCGCGCCGCAGGCATCCATCTCATCGTCGCGACGCAGCGCCCGTCGACCGACATCATCACCGGACTCATCAAGACCAACATCACCCACCGGATCGCGTTCGCCGTTGGCAGCGGCATCGACTCTCGCGTGATCCTCGACCAGAACGGCGCTGAGCAGCTCGTCGGCCTCGGCGACATGCTGTTCTCCACGCCGGCTTGGCCGAAGCCGAAGCGCATCCAGGGCGCGTACGTGTCCGAGGGAGAGATCGAGCAGGTCGTCGCCCACTTGCGGAGTCAGTCGGAACCCGAGTACCACGAGGAGATACTCCACCTGCGCGTAGCCACCCCAGGGTCATCAGGCGAGATCGACGGCGGAGACGACGACCCGCTGCTCTGGGAGGCTGCGGACATCGTCGTGACGTCGAGCTTGGGTTCGACTTCGCTCCTCCAGCGCCGTCTCAAGGTCGGGTACGCTCGCGCGGGCCGGATGATGGACATGCTCGAGAGCAAGGGCATCGTCGGCGCGCCCGATGGGAGCAAACCTCGCGAGGTCCTCGTCGATATCGAGGGACTCGAGTCCGTCAAGGCGTTCGAGCGTCGCGACCGCGAGCAAGACTGACCCGGTAGAAGGGCCGTTGGGGTAGAATGCCCGCATGAGCACGCTGGGACAGACGCTTGCGGACGAGCGCCGCCGACGGGGGAGAAGCCTCGCCGACGCGGCCGCTGCGACACGTATCCGTGCCCGCCTCCTCGAGGCTCTCGAGAACGGCCGGTACGACGAGCTCCCGACCGCAGCGTACGTGAAGGGCTTCATCCAGAGCTACGCGGCCTTCCTGGAACTCGACGCGGCCCCGCTGCTCGAGCTCTACCGCGCCGAAGGCGGCGGCAAGCGCGAGGGGGAGACCATCCGGCTGCCCGAACCGGTGATGCCGAGGCGCGCCGAAGCGCACTACATGCCGCTGCGCACCTGGGCGACCATCCTCGGCACCGTTCTCGTGGTCGCATTGCTCATCTGGGGAGGCGGGCGGCTCACCCGGCGCACCTCCACCGTGCCGCCCATCCCCAGGACGCCGACCGGTTCGGCGTCTCCGGCAGCCACCGGCTCGCCGTCTCCGGCTCCCGCCGCGTCCACGGACGCGAGCGGAGAAGTCGTGCCGGGTGAGCCGTTCACCCTTCGCATCGACGTCGCCGAAGGCCAGGCTTCCTGGCTGCGAGTGACGGTCGACGGCCTCAAAGCATACGAAGGGACGCTCGACGGACCGGCCGCCAAGGAGTGGCAGGTCACAAGCCGCGCGAACGTCCGCGTGGGACGCCCGAGCGCCGTGTCGGTGAGCCGCGACGGCGAGCTCGTCAAGGTCCCGTCCTCCGCGGGCATCTCTCAGGTCACTCTCACCGCGGCGCCCTGAACCCGCCCACCGAGGGAAGGTCGCATATGGCCAAGGATCAGAGTTTCGACGTCGTCTCGAACGTGGATCTGCAGGAGGCCGACAACGCCGTACAGCAGACCATGAAGGAGATCACGCAGCGCTACGATCTGAAGGACACGGGCTCCACCGTCGCACTGGACAAGCATGACGGCACCATCGCCGTCCACGCCCCGAGCGACTTCGTGCTTCGCCAGGTCGTGGACGTCCTCTCCACCAAGCTCGTCCGCCGCGGGATCGACCTCGCCGCGGTCCAGTGGGGGAAGACCGAGCCCGCGGCCGGTTCGACCGTCCGGTCCGCGGCGACGGTCATCAACGGCATCGACGTCGAGATAGCGCGGCGCATCAACAAGGACATCCGCGACGCGAAGCATAAGGTGAAGGTCCAGATAGAGGGTGAGAAGCTGCGGGTCTTCAGCCCGGTCCGTGACGAACTCCAAGCGGTCATCGCCTTCCTCAAGGCCGCCGACTACGGCATCCCGCTCCAGTTCACGAACTACCGCTGAGCCCGACGTGCGAACGGTCCGCGTCGCCTTCGAGACCTTGGGCTGCCCGAAGAACGAGGTCGACGCCGACCGCATGGCCGCCTCGGTCGCAGCCTCGGCCTACGGGATAGCTGCCGACGCGGACGACGCCGACGTCATCGTCCTCAGCACGTGCGCTTTCGTTCGGGAGGCCGTCGAGGAGTCCGTGGAGCGGGCTCTGGAGCTCGCCGTCATATGGCGTGCCGCGCGCCGGGGAAGGCACGTCATCGTGGCGGGGTGCCTCCCGTCCCGCTACGGACGCGAGCTCGAGACCGCCCTGCCGGAGGCCGACGCGTTCGTCCCCGTCGCGGGCGAGGCGGGCCTCCTCGACGTCATCGAACGCCTCACCGGGATCGCGGCCGAGCCATCTGCCGGACCCGTGCGGACCGCGTCGGGACCGGTCGCGTACCTCATGGTCGCGGACGGTTGCCACCGCGCATGCGCGTACTGCACCATCCCCGCCATCCGCGGCCCCTATCGGAGCCGGTCGTCGCGCGAGATCCTCGCCGAGGCGCGCGTCCTCGTAGAGAGCGGTGCGCGCGAACTCGTGCTCGTCGGGCAGGACGTGTCCGCGTGGGGACGGGACCTTCCCGGCGCCGGACGCCTGTCCGGACTCGTGCGCGACCTCGGCCGCGTGGACGGCCTGGACCGGCTGCGTCTCATGTACCTCCAGCCGGACGGAGTGACGGAAGACCTGCTCGACGCGATGGCGAGCGTGCCGTCGGTCTGCCGGTACCTCGACATCCCCCTGCAGCACGCTTCGCGCTCGGTGCTGCGACGCATGGGGCGATCCGGCGACGGCGAGGGCTACCTCGATCTCCTCCAGCACGTCCGTGACGCCCTCCCGGGCGCCGCGCTGCGCACGACGTTCATCGCGGGGTTCCCAGGCGAGACCCGTGCGGAGGCCCGGGAACTGGAGGACTTCGCGCGGGCGGCGCGCTTCGACTTCGCTGGCGTCTTCGCGTACTCGCGTGAGGACGGCACGCGGGCCGCGTCGATGGAAGGGCAGGTCACGAACCGGACTCGCACCGCGCGCGCCCAGCGCCTGCGCGACATCTGCGACGCCATAGGATTCGAGATCGCCGCATCGCGGGTCGACAGCGTCGTCGAAGTGCTTGTGGACGGCGAAGACGAGGACGGAGCCACCGTCGGCCGCACGTGCGGCCAGGCTCCGGAGGTGGATGGAGTGGTATCGTTGGACGCGTCGGCCGTGCCCGGAGAGATCCTCCGCGCACGCATCGTCGACTCGGCCGGCTACGATCTATTCGGCGAGGTCATCGGATGTTGAATCGGCTCAACTGGGCGAACCGCGTCACCCTTGCGCGAATGGTCTTCATACCGGTCTTCCTCGTCATCCTCCTCGGGAGGATGCCCACCTGGGGACCCTGGCTCGCGGCGCTGGTCTTCACCATGCTCGCCGCGACCGATGCGGTGGACGGGTATCTCGCGCGCTCCCGAAACGAGGTCACGACGTTCGGGAAGCTGATCGACCCGCTCGCCGACAAGCTCCTCGTCACGGCCGCCCTAGTCGCCCTCGTCGATCTCGGGAAGCTGCCCGCCTGGATCGCCATCGTCATCGTCAGCCGCGAACTCATAGTCTCGGGGCTGCGGATGGTCGCGGTCGCCGAGGGGAGGGTGATCGCGGCTTCGTCGTACGGCAAGGTCAAGACCGTCCTCCAGATATGCGCCATCGTCGGCTTCATCGTGAAGGACTCCCCGCTGCTCGAGACGTACGCGGGCGCCACCGCGGCTGCCGCGTTCACCTGGCTCGCGTGGACCGTCATGGCGATCGCGCTCCTGGCGACCATCGCCTCCATGCTCGACTACTTCTACCACGCACGGGACATCATCACCGGGCCGTGGAGCGAGCCGGAGACCCGCGCGTGACAGCTGCGGTCGTCACCGTCGGCACCGAGCTGACCGAAGGCCTGCGCCTCGACACCAACTCAAGCCACGTCTCCAGGTCGCTCGCTGCCTCGGGACTGCGCGTGGTCGAGCATGTGAGCGTCCCCGACGACCGGAGAGCCATAGCCGCGGCGATCTCTCGCCTCGCCGCCGCACACGAACTCGTGGTCGTCACGGGCGGACTCGGCCCCACTCACGACGACGTCACGCGCGAGGCAGCCGCCGATGCGCTCGGCATCGGCGTGACTCGCGACCCCGACCTCGAGGAACGTCTTGTCGCGTCCGCCGCGCTCCACGCGGACGCCGCGGCGCGTGCGCAGGTGCTGCGGCAGGCGGACGTGCTCGACGGCGCGCGCGTCTTCGACGCCGTCGCCGGCACCGCTCCCGCCCAGGTGGTCGCCACCACGGCAGGGGAGCTGCTTCTGCTCCCAGGACCCCCGCACGAGCTCCGCCCGCTCCTCGCGGCGTATCTAGCGTCCCGCGCCGGCGCGCCCCGGCCGAGCGTCGTGCTGGGTGTCGTCGGGATGACGGAGTCCGACGCGCAGGTCTGCGCTTCCCGGGCGATCGCCTCCTATCCGGGGGTGCTTCTCACCGTCCTCGCAAGGCCCGGGCTCGTCGACGTGGTCCTCCTGGCCGATGAGGTGGGGGAGGGAGTACTGGATGCAGCGGCTGCGGCCGTCGAGACCGCACTCGGCGACTCCTGCTTCGCTCGCGACGGATCGACCCTCGCCGAGACCGTCGTCCGACTCGCCCGGTCCAGCGGGACCACCATCGCGACCGCGGAGTCGTGCACCGGGGGGATGGTCGCGACGGCCCTGACCGACGTGCCCGGATCGTCCGAGGCGTTCCTCGGCGGCGTGATCGCGTACTCCGACACGGTCAAGAGCAGGATCCTCGGCGTCCCCGCGGACGTCCTGAGCATGCACGGAGCGGTCAGCGGAGAGACCGCCGCCGCAATGGCGTCCGGGGCACGCGAACGCCTGGGCGCAGACCTCACCGTGGCCGTGACGGGTGTCGCCGGGCCCGGAGGCGGATCCGCCGCGAAGCCGATCGGGACCGTCTGGTTCGCGGTCTGCGACCGCGCCGGCTCATCGGCGTCGCAGCGGGCGGTGCGCGGCGTGCGTGCTCGCGTACGCGAGCACGCGACCGTCATCGCGCTCGACATCCTCCGTCGTGCCTTGACGACCTCCGGGTGAGTCGTGCGCTCCTTCGTCGCCGTTCCGCTCCCTGACGCGGCACGTGAAGCACTGACGCGTGCCGGCGCGACGATCCGCGCGGGATCCCGGGAGTGGGCGGGCGAGCGTTGGGTCGCGCCTCAGAATCTCCACATCACCCTGGCGTTCCTTGGCGACGTCCCGGAGAGCGATCTAGCCGAGCTCGACGGACCGCTCTCCCGCGCGTGCGCCGGTATCGAACCGTTCTCCCTGGTGCTCGACAGTGTCATCGCCGTTCCCGGACCTCGGCGGGCGTCGATGCTGTGGTCGGTGCCCGCGCGGCCGTCAGAAGTCTGCGCCGCACTCGCGGGCTCGGTTCGCGACGCGGTCCTGCCGTTCTCCGAGCGCAGCGACGCCCGTCCGTTCACCGCACACGTCACGCTCGTGCGCGCCCGCAGACCACTCGAATGCCCGGCGACCGCTCTCTCCGGGGCCGAGCGGATCCTCGCCGGTGACGCCACCTCGATGCTCGTGTCAGTGCGGGATGTCATCCTGTGCTCGAGCACGTTGACACCCCGCGGCCCCATCTACGAGACCATCTCGCGAACATGTCTCGGGGTCGCTTGACTCCGAACGTATGTTCGTGTAGTTTCGTGAAGGCCCCCAGGGTCTCGCAGTGATGAGGGAGGAGCGGTCAGGACATGGAACCCGATCAGCAGAAGATGCTCGACATCACCCGGGAGCAGATCGAGCGCAAGTTCGGAAAGGGGTCGCTGATGCGCCTTGGCGAGCACGCGGCCACGCAGTCGGTGGAGGCGATCCCGACCGGCGCGCTCGCGCTCGACGCGGCCCTCGGCATCGGCGGCGTGCCACGCGGCCGCATCGTCGAGATCTACGGTCCGGAGTCGAGCGGCAAGACCACTCTCGCTCTTCAGATCGTCGCGGAGGCCCAGCGCGGGGGAGGCGTCGCCGCATTCATCGACGCGGAGCACGCCCTCGATCCCTCGTACGCCCACCGGCTAGGCGTCAACATCGACGATCTCCTCATCTCCCAGCCAGACACCGGCGAGCAGGCCCTCGAGATCACCGACATGCTCGTCCGCAGCGGAGCGCTCGACGTCGTCGTGATCGACTCGGTGGCGGCACTCGTCCCTCGTGCGGAGCTCGAAGGGGATATGGGCGACGTGACGGTCGGACTCCAGGCTCGCCTCATGAGCCAGGCCATGCGCAAGCTCGCGGGCTCGCTCTCCAAGTCCGACACGACGTGCATCTTCATCAACCAGTTGCGCGAGAAGGTCGGAGTGATGTTCGGCAATCCCGAGACCACCTCCGGGGGCCGGGCGCTCAAGTTCTACGCGAGCATCAGGATCGACATCCGCCGCATCGACTCCATCAAGCAGGGCACGGACATCGTCGGCAACCGGGTGCGCGCCAAGGTCGTGAAGAACAAGGTCGCGCCGCCGTTCCAGCAGGCTGAGTTCGACATCATGTACGGCCAGGGCATCAGCAAGGAGGGGAGCCTCCTGGACCTCGGCGTCGAAGAGGGGGTCGTCGCCAAATCCGGCGCATGGTACACGTACGGAGAAGAACGTCTCGGGCAGGGCCGCGAGCAGGCCAAGGAGTTCCTCAAGGAGCACGTCGACATCCGGGACACGATCGAGACCGAAGTCCGAGGGCGACTCGGTCTGCCCCTCCCGATCAGCGGCGAGGCGAAGGCGGCTGCGAAGAAGACTCCGAAGGAGCCTGCTCCCGAACCGGAAACGTCCTGAGAGGCCGGACCGAGTGGACCGCGGCAGGATCACGGAGCTGAGGCAGGCCGGTCGCGGCTCGAAGAGGCGACTCGTCTTCATCGACGGCGAGCCCTGGCGCTCGGCCCCGATAGAGGTCGTCCGCACCGTCGGCCTCGCGGTCGGAGACGATCGGGACATCGGCGACATGGCGGAAGAGATCGCCGAAGCGGAGCAGCCATGCGCGCACGAACGCGCCCTGCGACTCCTCGCGTTCAAGGACCGCACGGCCGCCGAAGTCCGGTCCCGGCTCGCGGACGACGGGTACTGCGAGGAGATCGTCCGCATGGTCGTGGACGATCTCCTGACCTCGGGACTCCTCGACGACCGGCGCACGGGAGAATCGATCGCCCGCACTCTCGCTCGCGATCGCGGCCTAGGCAGGCGCCGCCTCGCCGCCGACCTGGCTCATCGGGGGGTCGACGACGGACTCGCCCGGGAGATCGTCGACGCGGCATGCCCCGAGGAGTCCGAGGCGGCTCGCGCGGACTCTCTCGCAGCGACGCTGGTACGTGCCGGCCGCGGTCGCGACACGAGACACCTTGCGGCGGCCCTCGTGCGCAAAGGCTTCTCCGTCCGCGACGCGTTCGCGGCCGCGAGACGCGTCCTCGGCGACGCCGAGGACTGACCGCCCGTCGTCCATCCGCGACCGTACGGCGATCGGCCTCACACGAGCACGACCCCCCTGACCTTGACGTTCGGCCCCGTGCATCCTAATATCGACGCGGCAAATGTGATCGAGCCGGGGTACCGAGCATTTCGGGATCCGGATCGTGTGAGGGGTGGGGCTCGTTCGACCGCGGTAGCGGTCTCGTTCGACCGCAGTACGGTCGGGTTCCGCCTGTTCATGCATAGCGCATCGCACTTGCCGGGCGCCGCGTCGTCCGGCCTGTTCGCATATCAGCAAGCGCTCCCGTTCCGCGCGAACAGCCGCAACGACGGTACGGCCAGGACGCATCCCGTCCGGTCCGACGACGCCCCCGTGCCGAATTTGTGTGCCGATCCGGAAGGAGGGGCGCGTTGACACCCGTCTACATCATGATCGCCATCGTCATTGGCGCGGTCCTCGGATACCTGTTCCAGAAGTGGTTCGCCTCGAACCGCGTCACCCGCGCGAACGAGTCCGCGGAGCGCATCGTCGAGGACGCCACGAGACAGGCCGAGACGCTCAAGAAGGAGTCCCTCGTCGAGGCGAAGGACCAGATCTTCCAGTTGAGGGCGGAGGCTGAGACCGAAGCCAAGGAACGCCGCAAGGAGCTGACCGCCCTCGAGAACCGCCTCCTGCAGCGTGAGGAGTCGATAGAGCGACGCGCGGAGGGCCTCGACAAGCGGGAGCACCAGCTCTCCAGCGCGCAAGGACAGATCCAGAAGCGCGAGAAGGAACTCGAGGACGCCATCGCCGAGGAGAAGTCCCGGCTGGAGACCCTCGCCGGCATGACGAGCGACGAGGCGAAGGCCGTTCTCCTTGCCCGCGTCAAGGAAGAGGTCAGCCACGACGCCGCATCCTTCATCCGTGAGGCGGAGATGCGCGCCCGCGAGGACGCCGACAAGAAGGCCCGCAACATCGTCGGGATCGCCATCCAGCGCGTCGCCGCGGACCACACCGCGGAGTCGACCGTCTCGGTCGTCCACATCCCAAGCGACGACATGAAGGGCCGCATCATCGGGCGCGAGGGCCGCAACATCCGCGCCTTCGAGCAGCTCACCGGGATCAACCTCATCATCGACGACACACCGGAGGCTGTCGTCCTCTCCTCGTTCGACCCGGTCCGTCGCGAGGTGGGCCGCATCACCCTCGAGACACTCATCGCCGACGGGCGTATCCACCCGGCGCGCATCGAGGAGATGTTCAAGAAGGCCGAGACCCTTGTCGACCAGCAGGTCCACGAGGCCGGCGAGCAGGCCGTCTTCGAGACCGGCGTTCATGGTCTCCATGCGGAGCTCGTCCGGACACTCGGCCGCCTCAAGTACCGCACGAGCTACGGCCAGAACGTCCTCAAGCACGCGCTGGAGGTGTCGCACCTCGCCGGCGTCATGGCTTCCGAACTCGGCATCGACCCGAAACTCGCGAAGCGCGCCGGCCTCCTCCACGATCTCGGCAAGGCCATCGACCACGAGGTCGAAGGTCCGCACGCCGTCATCGGCGCGGACCTCGCTCGCCGCTTCGGCGAGCCCAAGGAGGTCCTGCACTGCATCGAGGCCCATCACGGCGACATCGAACCGGCTAGCGTGGAAGCAGTTCTCATCCAGGCCGCGGACGCGATATCGGCGGCACGGCCCGGCGCTCGTCGGGAGACGCTCGAGAGCTACATCAAGCGTCTCGAGAAGCTCGAGGAGATCGCGAACGGCTTCACGGGCGTGGAGAAATGCTACGCGATGCAGGCGGGACGCGAGGTACGCGTCATGGTCAAGCCCGACGAGATCTCCGACGCCGACGCGATCGTGATGGCGCGCGACCTCGCCAAGCGGATCGAAGAGGACATGGACTACCCCGGCCAGATCAAGGTGCTCATAATCCGCGAGAGCCGCGCGGTCGACTACGCCAAGTGAGGCCTGCGGGCCTCACCGCGACAGGACCGATCCTATGACCGACTCCGAAGACCTCATCGGGTTCGTCTCGGCAGTGTCCGGAGACGCGTATCTCAAGGTCGAGGAGAGCCTCGGCGACGGATACGTGCGGCTCCGCATCAGCGAAGCGGAGCGGCGGCAGGCGAAGCACGACATCCGTGGCATCGAAGATGTCGTCGTGGAGCTCTTGCGCAATGCTCGCGACGCTCACGCGCAGCGCATATGGATCGCGAGCGTGCGCGAGGGCGACGTGCGCCGGATCACGGTGGTCGACGACGGCGTCGGGATCCCGAGCTCGATGCACGAGCGGGTCTTCGAGCCGCGCGTGACGTCGAAGCTCGAGACCATGGTCATGGACAGGTGGGGCGTCCACGGGCGCGGCATGGCGCTCTACTCCGTCCGCGAGAACGCTGACGAGGCTCGCGTCGTGGCCTCCGACGTCCACAAGGGGGCTTCGGTCGTCGTCTGGGCCCAGACCAGCCGTCTCTCGGAGAGGGCCGATCAGTCCTCGTGGCCGTCGGTCGAGCGCGCAGAGGACGGCGCCTACCACGTCGGCCGGGGTCCTCACAACATCGTTCGGCGCGTCGTCGAGTTCGCGTGCGAGCACCCCGAGGTCGACGTCTTCCTCGGCACGCCGACCGAGGTCCTTGCCACGCTGCACGAGCAAGCCCGCGCCATGCTCGATGCGTCGCGGATCCTCTTCTGCGACGATTCCGCGGCCCTGCCGGTCTGGCAACGGCCCGCGGTCTGCGCCGACGCCGCCGACCTGGTGGACACGGCGGCTGCCGTCGGTCTTCCGATCTCAGAACGCACGGCGCACCGCATCCTGGCGGGGGAGACGACCTCCCTCGAGCCCGTGCTCGCCGTGGTCGCCACGTCCGAGGCGCCGGAACAGGCCGAGCCGGCGCCGGTGGACCTCTACCGCGACCGCCGAGGCCTGCGCATCCACCATGCGGACCTCGACACGTTCCGCAAGGACCTCGAGCACGCCTTCGACGCACTTGCAGAGCGCTACTACCTGCACCTCAAGGGGACACCGAGGGTGACGGTAGGCCGCGACACCCTCAGGGTGACGTTCACGGTGGAGAAGGAAGACTAGACCCGCTATAATCGTGCGGCGACATCATCGAAGCCCGCCGGCGGACATTCGACCCGGCGACAGCAGCACAGACCTCGAACAGACGCAGCCTGGGAGGTACCAGTGATCGAAGTCCTCAAGGTGTCGAGCAAGTCGAACCCCAACTCCGTCGCGGGCGCCATCTCGGGCGTGATCCGCGAGCAGGGCGTCGTCGAGGTCCAGACCGTCGGCGCCGGCGCGCTCAACCAGGCAGTCAAGGCCGTTGCCATCGCGCGCGGCTTCATCGCTCCTTCCGGCATGGACCTCACCTGCGTCCCGGCCTTCGCCGACATCGAGATCAACGGCGAGGAACGCACAGCCATCCGCCTGCTCATCGAACCGCGCGACATCCGCCGGGCCTGACGCCGGCGGCCTCCAGGCCGTGAGCATCGACCTCCACACCCACACCACCGCATCCGATGGGGCCCTCACTCCGGAGGAGCTCGTCGCGAGCGCGGCTTCGCTCGGGCTGCGTGCTATCGCCGTCTGCGACCACGACACCGTCGATGGGGTCGGTCCCGCGCTCGACGCCGGCCGAGCTCTAGGCGTCCGCGTCGTCCCCTCGGTGGAGCTCTCCGCGGCTGTCGGTGGACTCGACCTGCATATCCTGGGGTTCTGCGTCGATCCTTCGGACCCCACCCTCCGCGCATGTCTCGACGACCTTCGCGCCGCGCGCCTCACGCGCGCCCGCTCGATGGTCTGTGCGTTGCGCGACGCCGGACACGACGTGTCCATGGACGAGGTGCTCCTGCTCGCTCGGGGCGGCAGCGTCGGTCGCAGCCACGTCGCGCGCGCGCTCGTCGACCAAGGTGTCGTCCGGTCCCTTCGTGATGCGTTCGAGCAGCTGATCGGTCGAGGACGCCCGTTCTACGTTGCGAAGCCCGTCACCGGACCGGACAAGGTCATCTCTCTGGTGTTAGGCGCCGGAGGTGTCCCCGTCATCGCACACGCCGCCGTCACCGGCGCCATGCACCTTCTCCCGTCCCTCGCCGAGGCAGGGTTGCTCGGCATCGAGGTCTACCACCCCGAACACGACGCAGCAGCCCGTGCGGGACTGCTCTCCGTCTCGCAGCGCCTCGGTCTCCTCGTGACGGGCGGCAGCGACTACCACGGGCCCGGCGCGGGCGCCGGCCTCGGATGCTGCGACGTACCCGACGGTCTCCTCGAACCGCTGCTCGCCGCGGCGCGAGCGGCGTAGAGAGGTCACCGTGCGCACCTACCTCGTCCGCACCTTCGGGTGCCAGATGAACAAACACGACTCCGAGCGTATCGCGGGCCTCCTCGAAGCCGACGGCCTCTCTCCCGTCTCGAGACCCGAGGACGCGGACGTCGTCGTCTTCAACACCTGCTGCGTGCGGGAGCGAGCGGACGAGCGGCTTCGAGGCCAGGTGGCTTCGCTCAAGCGCCTCAAGACCGGCGGGCGCCCCGACGTCCTGATCGCCGTCGGCGGCTGCATCGGACAGCGCGACGGAGAGCGGCTCTTGCGCGATCTGCCGCACGTCGACGTCGTCTTCGGGACGCACAACATCGCACACCTCCCGGCGCTCCTCGAGACCGCCAGGGAACGCCGGTCTCCGGCTGTGGAGACTCTTGACTCCACGGCCGGCTTCGCCAGCGACCTTCCCACGCGTCGCGCCCACCGTAGGCACGCTTGGGTCCCCATCACGGTCGGCTGCGACAACCACTGCTCGTACTGCGTCGTCCCGTACGTGCGCGGTCCCGAACGCAGCCGTGTGTTCGAAGACGTCACGTCGGAGGTCGAGTGGCTCGTCTCCGACGGCGTCCTCGAGATCACGCTCCTCGGGCAGAACGTCGATTCATACGGACGCGACCGGTACGGCGAGCCGAGATTCGCCGAGATGTTGCGCGCCGTCTCCACCTCCGGCGTGCCTCGTGTCCGCTTTGCGACGAGCCACCCGAAGGACCTGTGCGACCAGACCATCGAGGCCATGGCCCAGACCCCAGCGGTCTGCCGGTACCTGCACCTGCCCGTCCAGTCCGGTTCGGACCGCGTTCTCGGGGCGATGAACCGGAAGTACACGGCTGCGGACTATCTCGCGCTCGTCGGGAGACTGCGCGCCGCGATGCCCGACCTCGCGCTCTCCACCGACATCATCGTCGGCTTCCCGGCGGAGACGGACGAGGACTTCGCCGCGACCCTCGACCTCGTGAGAACCGTGGGCTTCGACCAGACCTTCACTTTCATCTACTCCCCGCGTGAGGGCACCCCGGCGGCCGCGATGTCGGGACAGGTGCCTCGCCACATCGCCCAGGAGCGGTTCGACCAGCTCGTCGAAGTGGTCCACACCTCGGCGCTCGATCGCAACGCCGCACTCGTGGGAAAGCGCGAGACCCTCCTCGTCGAGGGCCCCTCGAAACGCGACAGCGGCATGCTGGTCGGCCGCACCGGCTCCAACAAGGTCGTCCACGTCCCATGCCCGCCAGCGCGCGCACGCAAGCTCGCCGGAACGTTCCTCGGCGTGGACATCGTCGAGGCGCAGACCTGGTTCCTTCTCGGCAAGGAGCACACTTGAGATGGACCGGCGATGCAGGCCCGGTTTACGCGCATGCCGGTTCGTGGAATGGTAATCCAGACCCGACGAGAGGGTAGGAGTTGTCCACGGACGTCCTCGGGGTCATCGCCCCGCATCCGCCCATCATGGTCCCCGAGGTCGGCGGGACGCGTGCCCACGTGACCGCCGATTCGGCACGCGCGATGCGCGCCGCCGCCGAAGCGCTCTCCGAGTTCGCGCCCGAGACCGTCATCGTGATGTCCCCGCACGCGCCGGTCGCGAGGGACGCTTTCGCAGTCGAGACGTCGACGCGTCTCTCCGGCGACCTGTCGATGTTCGGCGCGCCGGAGGTTCGTCTCGACACGCCCGGCGACGAAGCACTCGCATCGGCCGTGCTCGACGCCGCCAACGAGGCAGGCATCCCAGCGCTCGGTCGAGACGCCTCGAACGCCCTGCGTCCGGGTGATCTCGACCACGGTGTGCTCGTCCCGATGAGCTTCCTCGATCGCGAGGGCCGCTACCCGCTCCTCGTCCTCTCGCTGTCCTTCTTGCCGCTCGCGACGCACGCGGCATTCGGTCAAGCGGTCCGTGCAGCGGCGTCGGCGATCGGCCGCCGCGTCGCCTTCGTCGCCAGCGGCGACTGCTCGCACCGCTTGACCCGCGAGGCTCCTGGAGGATTCTCGCCACGCGCCGCCGAGTTCGACGCGTGGCTCGTCGAGCGCGTGGCCGAGGGCGACCTAGGAGGCCTCGTCTCGGCCGATCCCGTCCTTCAGGAGGAGGCGGGCGAGTGCGGGTTGCGTTCTTTCGTGACACTGGGCGGTTTCCTGGAGGGGACGGACGCCGAGACGCGCTTGCTCGCCTACGAGGGACCGTGGGGCGTGGGATACCTGACGGCGCTATCGCGCGCCACGCCGCATGCCGGCCTCAAGGGCGGCTCACCCGGCGACGACGAGAGTCCGCCGGTCACGCTCGCACGCCGCACGATCGAGTCGTACGTGCGCACGGGATCCGTCGCGATCGCCGACCCCGGCTCCGATCCGCTCCTTTCCGGCAGGGCGGGCACGTTCGTCAGCCTCCATCGTGGCGGCGAGCTTCGCGGCTGCATCGGAACGATCGTCGCGACGCAACCGACACTCGCCGACGAGATCGCGCACAACGCCGTGCAGGCGGCCACCCGGGACCCGCGCTTCCCGCCGCTGACCGAGCGCGAGCTCGCAGACCTGGACATCAGCGTCGACGTTCTGCACGAAGCGGAGCCCGTCCAGTCTCTGGAGGCGCTCGACCCTCACACCTACGGCGTCATCGTGTCGCGGGATCTTCGCCGCGGCCTGCTCCTGCCCGACCTCGAGGGCGTCGACACGGCGCTGAAGCAGGTCGAGATCGCGCGCCGCAAGGCCGGCATCGGCCCCGACGAGCCCGTCAGACTCGAGAGGTTCAAGGTTGACCGCTACCTCTGACTCGCGTCTCGGCCGCATCGTGGCCGTCGTCGGACCCACGGCCGTGGGGAAGACCGCGGTCGCCGAGGAGATCGCCTCTCTCGTGAACGGCGAGATCGTGAGCGCCGACTCGATGCAGGTGTACCGCGGCATGGACATCGGGACCGCCAAGCCGCCTGTCGGCGAGCGTCGCGCACCCTATCACTGCCTCGACATCGTCGACCCGGGAGAGCCCTACTCGGCGGCGCTGTTCCAGCGCGACGCGCGGGAGGCGATCGACGGCATCATCGCGCGCGGCAGAGTGCCGATCGTGTGCGGAGGCTCGGGCCTCTACGTGCGCGCGGCCCTCGACGACATGCGTTTCCCCGACGGCGAGGTACGCTCAGCGGTACGCGAGCACCTCGATGCGCTCGCACGGGACCTCTCTCCCCAGGAACTGCACGCGCGCCTCGCTTCCATCGACCCGGCATCGGCCGCCGTCATCCATCCCGCCAACGTGAAACGCATCGTGCGCGTCCTCGAGATGGCCGGACAGGGCGTCTCCTACGCTCAGAGGCTCCCGGGCTTCCAGCGGCGCGAGAGCGTCTACGACGCGGTCTTCGTGGGGCTCTCTATGGACAGGCCCGAACTGTACGAGAGGATCGGGGAGCGTGTGGACGCGATGATATCGTCGGGCCTGATCGAAGAGGTGCGCGGGCTCCTCGATCGCGGATTCCGCACGGCCCTCACCGCCTCGAAAGCGATCGGCTACAAGGAGATCGTGCCCGTGCTCGAGGAGAACGCCGACCTCCCCACGGCGATCGACACGATCAAGCAGTCCACACGCCGGTACGCGAAGCGACAGCTCTCGTGGTTCCATGCCGACCCGCGCGTGGATTGGGTCGACGTCACGGGACTGTCACCCGTATCCGCGGTCGAGCGCGTTGTCATGCTGGTAGACTTCTAGCATCCGGTCGCTTCGATGCGAGAGAAGGTGGAGAGTGGACCTCCGGTTCACGAAGATGCACGGCCTCGGCAACGACTTCATCGTCATCGAAGACCTCCGAGCGGAGATCGACCTCGACCCCGAAGCCGCGGTCTGGCTGTGCGACCGCAACTTCGGGGTCGGCGCCGACGGCGTCATCCTGGTGAGACCGGCCGCGGGTGAGGACGCCGATTTCTCCTGGGTCTTCTTCAACGCGGACGGCACGCAGCCCGAGTCCTGCGGCAACGGCATCCGCTGCTTCGCGAGGTTCGTCTCCGACGAAGGTCTCGTGCCGGCGGGCCGCGACACCCTCACTATCGAGACGCTCGGCGGCCCCAGGAGCGTGAGCATCGTCCGCGAGCCGACCGGCGTGTTCGCGGCTGCGACGGTCGACATGGGCGAACCGGTCCCGGGCGACCCGCTGGAGTCCGATGTCGCCGGGACCCGCGTGACGTCGGTCTCGATGGGCAATCCCCACGCAGTCATCTTCGTCGACGACGTCGACACCGCGCCGGTCGAGACGGTCGGACCGGTCGTCGAGACGGACCCGGCGTTCCCGCGGCGCACGAACGTCGAGTTCGCGCACGTGGTCTCCAGTGACCGCATCAGACTTCGCGTCTGGGAGCGCGGGGTGGGGGAGACGCTGGCCTGCGGTACCGGTGCCTGCGCCGCTCTCGTGGCCGCGGCGCTGGCGGGCCTCACAGGCCGCGAGGCGACGATCGAGCTACCCGGCGGTGACCTCGTGGTGCGCTGGGGAGACGATGGCCACGTCCTCATGACCGGTCCCGCGACCACGGTGTTCGAGGGCTTGGTGACCGTAGAGGAGGAGTAGGCGAGAGGACGCCCCACCGCGCGCCCCCTCTGATACCATGTACGCCATCGGCCGTCCGGCCGAGACCAGCATCCGCCAGCAACGAGGGGAGTCGACGCACCGTGCGCACCGCGAAACGCATCGCCGGCCTGCCGCCGTACCTGTTCGCCGAGATCGACCGAAAGGCGGGCCTTAAGCGCGCGCAAGGCATCGACGTCATCTCGCTGGGTATCGGCGATCCCGACCGCCCGACCCCGGAACGCATCGTCGAGACGATGGTCCGCGCGGTGCGCGAGCCGAAGAACCACCGCTATCCGAGCTACGCCGGCTCGCCCGCCTACCGTCAGGCATGCTCGCAGTGGATGCTTCGCCGGTTCGGTGTCGAAGTCGATCCGGACACGGAGACGCTCGCCCTGATCGGCAGCAAGGAAGGCATCGCGCACGTCTTCCCCGCTTTCGTGGACCCTGGGGACGTCACGCTGGTGCCGGGCGCGGGCTATCCCGTCTATCACACCGGCGGCATCCTGGTCGGCGGCGAGTCCTATTTCATGCCGATGACCGCCGAGAACGGATTCCTCGCCGATTTCGAGTCGACGCCGCCCGACGTCCTGGCGCGTGCGAAGATGATGTTCCTCAGCTACCCGAACAACCCGACGAGCGCCATCGCGAACGGGGAGTACTTCGATCGCGCCATCGCGTTCGCGCGCGAGCACGACCTGCTGCTCATCCACGACAACGCGTACTCCGAGATCGGATACGACGGATACCGCCCGACGAGCATGCTCGAGCGCCCGGGCGCGAAAGAAGTGGCCATCGAGCTGTTCTCCTGCTCGAAGGCGTACAACATGACCGGATGGCGCGTCGCATTCGCATGCGGCGACGCGCAGGCGATCAAGGCGCTGGGGATAGTGAAGTCGAACATCGATTCCGGCGTGTTCACGGCCGTCCAGGACGCCGCGATAGAGGCGATGGCGGGCCCGCAGGAGGAGATCGACGCTCTGTGCGCCCTTTACCAGCGCAGACGCGACCTAGTCATCGACGCACTGAGCAGGATCGGCATCTCGGCCGCCGTGCCGCGGGCGACCATCTACATCTGGGCGAAGGTGCCTGAGGGCTATTCGTCCGCGTCGTTCGCCGACCACATCCTCGACGCAGCGAACGTCATCGTCCCGGCGGGTTCCGCGTACGGTCCTTCGGGCGAGGGATACGTCCGCATCTCGTTGACGACGCCCGACGACCGTCTCGAAGAGGCCATCGCGCGGATCGAGAGCTCGCTCTGAGGCGCGGGACACCGGCGACGTGAGCCGCACCCACACCAAGACGCAGGAGGTCGTGGCGCGGGTCGTCGATCGCGCGGTGCTCGTCGGCGCCGACCGCGGCGGCAGTGTGCCCGTCGAGGACAGCATGGAGGAACTCGCGCGTCTCGCGAACACCGCAGGGGCACAGGTCGTGGGAACGCTCGTGCAGCGTCTCGACCGCCCGCACCCGCGGACATTCCTCGGCAAGGGCAAGATCGAGGAACTCGCCGAGATGATCGCCGAGCGCGATGCCACGCTAGTGGTCTTCGACGATGACCTGACGCCGTCCCAGCAGGCGAACATCGAGGACCTCGTCTCCAAGGTCAAGATCCTCGATCGCACCGCCCTCATCCTGGACATCTTCGCGCTCCACGCTACGAGCCGTGAGGGTAAGCTTCAGGTCGAGCTCGCGCAGATGGAGTACCTGCTCCCGCGTCTTCGCGGAATGTGGCGGCACCTGGCGCGTTCGGCGGCCGCCGCGGGCGGCGCGCTCGGCATCGGTACCCGGGGACCAGGCGAGACCCAACTCGAGACGGACAGGCGTATCGCGCGCAAGCGCGTCCAGGAGTTGAAGCGCGAACTGAAGCACGTTGCCGCGAACCGGCTGCTCCAGCGGAAGGGAAGGGCCGATTCGGGCGTCTTCCGCATCGCGCTGGTAGGCTACACGAACGCCGGCAAGTCGACGCTTCTCAACGCTCTGACAGGCGCGGAGGTGCTCGTCGAGGACATGCTCTTCGCCACGCTCGACTCGACCACCCGCCGTCTCGACCTGCCGGAGGGACGCACCGTCACCATCACCGACACCGTCGGCTTCATCCGCAAACTGCCTCACGGCCTCGTGGAGGCGTTCAAGTCCACACTCGACGAGGTGCGTGAGGCCGACCTGCTCCTCCACGTGGTGGACGCGTCGCACGCCCTGGCGCGCGAGCAGACCTCTGCCGTCCTCGAAGTGCTCGGAGAGATCGGCGCCGCCGCGAAGCCGCAGGTGCTCGTCCACAACAAGGTCGACCTGCTCCCGGCGGGCGAGATCGAGGTACTCGCTCAGCGCGCGCCCGGAGCGGTGTTCGTCTCCGCCGCCGGAGGCGACGGGCTGGACCGTCTCGTGGAGCGTATCGCGCGCGAAGCGTCCCGGGGCTCGACGACCTTGACCCTTATGGTCCCATACACTCGCGGCGACATAGTCCGCATGGCTCACGCGCGCGCCCAGGTGGTCGCCGAAGAGCACACCGAAGAGGGGACCCTCCTCACCGTGCGCGCGCCATCGGAACTCGTCGAGACACTGCGGGCCTTCGAGACCGGGCCTTCGGAGACTCCCTGATCGTCACACGACGCGGCGGAAGAGCGAGACGACCTTCCCGAGGATGCTCACATCGGTGGCGTAGATCGGCTCCATGGTGCGATTCTCCGGCTGCAGCCGCACGCGATCGGACTCCTTGAAGAACCTCTTCACCGTGGCGGAATCGTCGAGCATCGCCACGACGACATCGCCGTTGTCGGCGGTCGCCTGCTGCCGTACGACGACGAGGTCGCCGTCGAGGATGCCGGCATCGACCATGCTGTCCCCGCGGACCTTGAGGATGAACGTCTGCTCCCCGGCGACGTCGACCGGCAACGCCATCGTGCCCTCGAGGTTCTCCGCAGCGAGTATCGGCATGCCTGCCGCCACCTGCCCCACGATCGGCACCTCTCGCACGGCCGAGTAGTCCACGGCGCGGTCAGTGTCGCGGTAGTCGAGCACTTCGAGCGCGCGCGGCTTGCTGGGATCGCGCCTCAGGAACCCCTTCGCCTCCAGGGCGGCGAGGTGGGAGTGGACCGTCGATGACGACGAGAGGCCGACCGCCTCTCCGATCTCTCGAACCGCCGGCGGGAAGCCGCGACGGTGGACCTCAGCGCGGATGAAATCGAGGATCTGGCGCTGGCGGGGCGTGAGCTCGCGCTGGTATGTCACGGTGCACCTCCTGGGCCGAGGGCTGACGGGCGCCCGGCGCGATGACGCCCGAACGTAGGTTCGCGGCAAGTGTATATCAGCGATCCCCGGCGCGCAAACACCCGTTCGCTTCTCGCTCTTGCATGCGAACGTGTGTTTGGTATGATGTCGTTAGGAGAACGTGTGTTCGGTGTCACCTCGACGTGTCAGACCTGCGCTATAGGCTGTGCCCGAGAGTGACCGGCCCGTGTTCCGGGCCTTGTGAGAGGAGATCCGGATGAACACCACGAGCCTGACATCCATCCACGGACGCACGTGCGCCCGGGCACACGCGACGCGAGCGTCGCGACATGTCACGGTCGCGGAGGGCACGATACTCGCAGCCGTATGCCTGCTCGTCCTGACGGCGGCGCTGGCACCGAACCTTCGCGCGCCCCAGGGACCGTCCGGCACCACGACGGTCCTCGTACGGCCGCATGAGTCACTCTGGGCGATCGCGGTGAGCCATCCGTGCCCAGGCCGGACCACCGCCGAGACCGTCGACGCGATCCGATCGCTCAACGGCTTGAGCGACGCCACCCTGCACGTCGGCACGGTACTCCGCGTGCCGGCGGGAGAGACGGTCGCCGCCGTCGCGCAGCGCTGAGCGCCGGCCCCTGAGGCCTGGCCGCCGTCCGCACGCCGCACACGCCCGTTCGTCGGATTCGGCGGACGGTTCCTGGCAACCCCTATATCTTGTGTGCTAGGCTCCTGGGAGGGCCTAGATGTGGGGGTGAAGGTCGTGCGGTGCCCGTTCTGCGCTCACGGGGAGACCAAGGTAGTCGACTCTCGCGAATCGCAGGACGCGATACGCAGACGCCGTGAGTGCCTGGAGTGCACTCAGCGATTCACGACCTACGAGAGGCGCGAGGAATCGCCGCTCATGGTGATCAAGAAGGACACCAGCCGCGAGCCCTTCGACCGCAACAAGCTGATCGCGGGACTGATGACCGCTTGCGCGAAGCGCGACATCTCCCTGGAGCAGCTCGAAGCCCTGCTCGACGACATCGAGGCCGAGTTGCACAACTCGTTCAGATACGAGATCGAGACCAAGGTGCTCGGTGACATGGTGCTGACGCGCCTCAGGGACCTCGACAAGGTGGCGTACGTGCGTTTCGCGTCTGTCTACAAGTCCTTCCAGGACCTGGACGAGTTCACATCGGAGTTGAAGGCGCTCAAGTAGGGAAGCCCGGCACGCGGCATCTCACAGGAGAGGGGACCGGATCCGGACATGGTCATGGAGCGGGTCGTGAACGTCATCAAGCAGGCGGCCGCTCCGCATCATGCGGATAGCACCGATATCGCGCTACTCGTCTCGACGACGTCCCGCCAAGAGATAGACCCGTGGGACCGGCGCAAGATATCCGGCTCGCTCGTCAAGGAGACCGGCATCGATCCGTCGACCGCTGAGGAGATCGCCCACGCGGTCGAGGACCGCATCGACCGGAGCAACCTCATGACGGTCACCACAGCCATCATCAGGGAGATGGTCGACCTCGAGTTGCTCGACCGTGGGATGACCCTCGCGCACCGCAAGCACTCTCATCTCGGCTTGCCGATGTGGGATGTCGAACAGATCATCGGCAACGCGAACAAGGAGAACTCCAACACTACGCACAACCCCGAGTCGATCAACCTCACTTTGGCCGAGACGATCCTCAAGGAGTTCGCGCTCCGCAGGGTGTTCACGGAGGACGTCGCGGAGGCGCACTACGTCGGAGACATGCACCTCCACGACCTCGGATTCATCATCAGACCGTATTGCGGCGGCCACAGTCTCGAGTACATCAAGAAGTTCGGGCTGAATCTGCCCAACATCACCTCGATCTCCAAGCCCGCGAAGCACCCCGAGGTCCTCATCGGCCACATGGTCAAGATGGCGTCCGCGCTGCAGGCGCACTATGCGGGTGCGGTCGGCTGGGAAGCGGTCAACATCTTCTTCGCGCCCTACCTCGTGGGGAAGACCGACGAACAGCTCGATCAGCTGGCGCAGATGCTCATCTTCGAGTTCAACCAGCTCGCCGGCGCTCGCGGCAGCCAAGTGGTCTTCACGGACTTCAACCTCTACTTCAACATCCCCAAGCATTTCGCCGACACCCCCGCCATCGGGCCGGGCGGCGTCTACACCGGCAAGACGTACCGCGAATACGAGCGCGAAGCACAGGCCTTCCTGCGTTCGATGTTCCGCATCTACCGCGGCGGGGACGCGTCGGGCAAGACGTTCGTCTTCCCGAAGCCGCTCCTGCACATCAGCGAGGACTTCTTCCGCACCCCCGGGCACGAGGAGTTCCTCGACATGGCCTGCGAGGTCGCGAGCAAGCAGGGGATCACGTACTTCGTCTTCGATCGCGGCGACGAGGTGACCGTCTCGCAATGCTGCAGGCTCAAGTTGAAGCTGAGCCAGGAGCAGATAGACCAGACGAAGACGCCTGAGGTCATGCGCTTCTCGGCGCTCCAGAACGTGACGGTCAACCTGCCGCGGATCGCGTTCAAGGCCCGAGGAAACGACCAGACGCTCTTCATGGAGATCAATCGCACCTTGGAGCTCGTCGCCAAGGCGCACGTCCAGAAGCGCGCGTTCATCGAGGAGCTCGTCGCACTCGGCCCCGCGGGCCCGCTCGGACTCCTGACGCAGAACCTCGACGGCACGCCTTACCTGCGCATGGAGAAGCTGACCTATCTCGCGGGACTCATCGGCCTGAACGAGATGGTCCAGGCTCACCGAGGCGAACAACTGCATGAATCGGACGAGGCACTGCGCTTCGGGCTCAAGGTCGTCTCGGCCATGAGCCTGAAGTGCCGCGAGCTCTCGGAGCGCTACGGGATCCACCTCGTGCTCGAGGAGAGTCCCGCGGAATCGGCCGGCTACCGACTCGCCAAGCTCGACATGAAGTACTGGCCGGTTCAAACGGCCAGTGTGGTGAAGGGGAACCTCACCTCGGGCGATTTCTACTACACGAACTCCGTGCACCTGGCGGCTGACGCGCCCGTCGACTACATCGAGCGTGTCGAGCGCCAGTCGCTCTTCCATCCGCTCATCGAGGCGGGTGCGATAGTCCACGTATGGCTCGGCGAGCACGAGCCCGATCCCCGGGCCATCCGGAGCTTCGTCGAGAAGACCTTCCGCAACACCCAATGCTCGCAGATAGCCTTCAGCCCCGAGTTCACCGTCTGTGAATCGTGTCATCGCACGTCCCGCGGACTCAAGGCGCAGTGCCCGCTGTGCGGCTCGCTGGACGTCTACGGCGTGACGCGGATCGTCGGGTACTTCAGCAAGGTGCAGACGTGGAACCACAGCAAGGTAGGCGAGCTGTACGACCGGGTCCGGACGGATCTCGGCTATGTCTTGGCGTCCTGACGAGGCCTGCGAAGGAAAAGGGGAGCGACGTGAACGTCAAGCTGTTCGTCAAAGAGGACTGCCCACGCTGCCCCGCGGCCAAGATGGCGTGCGCGGGCATCGACGGGGTCGAGGTGTTCGACGTCGGGGAGATGGACGGTCTAGCCGAAGCTTCGTTCTACGGAGTGCTCGCCACGCCCTCCGTGCTCGTCGTCGACATGCAGGGACGCGAGGTCGCTTCGTGGCGCGGAGAGGTGCCTGACCGCGGACGCCTCAAAGAACTCGTCGCGCACTGAGGTAGGGGAGGAGGACCGTGGGACCGATCGCGGAAAGGGACGGCACCGGGATAGCGGCCGCGCCGACCGCGCGTCTTGCGGGGTGGCAACCCTCGGGGATGCTCGACTGGGAAGGTCATCTCACATCGACCATCTTCCTCGCGGGATGCCCGTATCGCTGCCCGTACTGCCACAATCCCGCGCTCCTGTCATCGCACGCATCCAACGGCGCCTGGCGGTCCTTCGCCGCGCACGTCCAAGAGAAGCGCCGGTGGCTCGACGGAGTCGTCGTGACGGGGGGCGAGCCCTGTGACGATCCCGATCTCATCGCCTTGCTCGCGGCTCTCGCCGATCTAGGCGTCAAGGTCAAGCTCGACACGAACGGCTCAAGGCCCGACGTGCTGCGACACGTGTTCGCCGAGGGTCTCGTCGCATACGTCGCCCTCGATGTGAAGACCATCCCGTGCCGCTACTCCGCGCTGACCGGGTCGCCTACCGCCGCCGCAGACGTGACCGACAGCGTCGAGACGATCCTCGCGAGCGGTGTCGCGCACGAGTTCCGCACCACGGCGTTCCCGCCTGCGGTCGCGCTGGACGATCTCGCGGACATCGCTGCGAGTCTGCGCGGCGCAAGGCGCTACGCCGTCCAGCAGTTCCGTCCGGACGTCACTCTCGAGCCGGCCGCGGCGCGCGTTCGCCCATATCACCCGTACGACCTGCGCGAAGCCGTACGCGCATGCGCGGTCCACGTCCCCACCGTGCTGAGAGGAGCCTGACTTGCGACTCGAGGTACTTCGGCTCGACCCGGGACTGCCTCTGCCTTCGTACGCCCACGACGGAGACGCCGGCCTCGACCTCCATTCCGCCGAAGACGTGACGATCGCCCCCTTCGAACGGGTTCTCGTGCCGACAGGCATCGCACTGGCGATCCCCGAGGGATATGCCGGCTTCGTGCAGCCCCGCAGCGGGCTCGCGGTCAAGCATGGCCTGAGCCTCGTCAACACCCCCGGACTCATCGACAGCCACTACCGCGGCGAGATCAAAGCCATAGCGGTCAACCTCGACCCCCACACACCGATAGTCATCCAGCGAGGAGACAAGGTCGCGCAGCTCGTCATCCAGCCGGTCGCGCGTGTCGATGTCGCCGAGGTGCTCGAGCTCGACGCCACCGCACGGGGGGAGCGGGGTTTTGGCAGCACGGGCATCTGACGCCCCACGGGTGCGCGTCGCAGCGGCCATCCTCATCGGCGGACGCTTCGTTCTCGTGCGCCACAGGGGTCGCGATGGAGCGGCGTACCATCTCCTTCCCGGCGGTGGCGTCGAGCTCGGCGAGACACTCGCCGAGACTCTCGAGCGCGAGGTGCGCGAAGAGACGGGTCTCGAGTGCACGGTCGGCGCACCGCTTATCGTGAACGACACCATCTTTCCCGACCGCTCGCGCCACATCGTCAACCTCACCTTCGCCTGCAGCATGACCGGGGGAGACATCACCTCCTCGCCGGCCGATCCCGTCGTCGAGGCCGTCGATCTCGTCGATCCCTACTCGCTCGAATGCTTCGACCTGCGCCCGCCGATAGGCGCGGCGCTGCTCGAAGCATTCGAGGCAGGCTTCTCCGGACCGGCGCGCTACCTCGGTTCCGTCTGGACAACGGGGCGCGACGGACCCGAGGCTCTCCGAGAAGGCGGACCGTGAGCGCGGCCTTCCTCGTCGCATTCCTGCAGGGCGCGATCACGAAGCTCGTCGGCTGACGAGCGCACCACGAACGGCGCAACGTCGGGCCGCAGAGGCTGAGGTACCCGACTTCGCGATGAACGGCGGCCCCGGGCTGCGGATAACCGCGGTCTGGGGCCGGGCTTTCCCTGCCTGAGACCGCCCTCACACTCACACCCTTACGCCCGATAATGTATCTTATGTCAGGTACCAATCGCAGTACCCGTCCCCGTGTGTCCGATGGGTACCACGTTGGGAGAGACCGACCCTCCGGGCCTAGAGACCGCTTTCCGGGGCCGGGAAGTGACGCGCTTCGAATCCGGACTTGGTCATCTCGGAAAGATCCATCTCAAGACGCTCGACGAATGCCCGGGCGCTCTCGGCATCCGGGAATCGTGCTAAGTCCGTCACCGCGGTGTCGTCGTCGAGCCGGACGGCTTCCACCCGGTATGTCTCGACCTCGTGCGGCTCCTGGTGCGGCGGCGTGCGGTACAGGATGTCGTCCCGCCATTCGAGATCGGGTTCGTCCTGCTCGTCGAGGCGCACTACCCGCACTCGATAGAACTCCGCCGCATCGCCTATCACCGGCCGATCCTCCACGCCCATCCCTAGCGTCCGCCGGGCTCTACGCGGATGTATCGCTCGCTCGAGGTGACCCAGCCGACGAGTCCGGTCGTGTCACGGACCCTCAGCCATCCATCCGAGCGTCCCACGATCTCGAGGCGTTCGTCGAGCAGGAGCGGCCGGATGATGACCGAACCGCGCTCGGGCGCCTTGCGGAAGTTCAGACCACCGATCACGACGACCGCGGTATCGGCTGCGGGGCTCGTCTCGGTCGACGCCGAGGACGTCGGCTCGACCGCGGGCGGCTTGGCCGTCGGCGAGTTCCCGTTCGGGACGGCGTTCGGAGTGACTGACGCGGCCACAGAACGCTCGCGAGAACGCGCCGCTTTGGCCGCGGAGCGATAGCCTTTGAGCGCCGACACTGTGAGCGTCAACACCAGCAGAAGGACCGCGAGCGCGGCGACACGCTTCGCAAGAGCCAGGACCGCACTGCGTGGGACCGTCGTGGATGGTGTGAGCGGCGGATCCAAGCCCGGTCCTCCTCATGTGTGCGCGGCCGCTGCGTGCCGCCGTCACCTGGGAATCTATCACACTCGTGGCCAGGGCTGCAGGCACCGGCCCGTTCAGATGTAGAGTCCGCCCCCGTACACCGCGGGATCCTCGACACCGTATTCGACACACAGGCGGTGCAGTTCCTCGCTCGCTCTCAGCGCGACACCCTCGGGAGCCGTGAGATCCACCGCGGCAAGAGCATCAAGGGCTGCGGACGGTGTGGGAGCATCCCCCGCCTTCCCGGCCTCCCCCGCCACGGCACGCGCCGCGGCCTCCAGAAGGTTCGCTGCGGTCCACAAGCGCTTCGGAAGCGCGGCCGTGCGCAGCTCCTCCGCCGTGATCGTCATCCTCTGCGCGATGTCGGCCAGAGTCCGGCGCTCCTCGGTCCTGGGGTTCTGCGCGAACGCGACGAGTGTCGAGTCCCCCGCCCCAGCGAGGATCTCGACGACGCTCTCGAGCGCACGCGCCTGCGACCGGACGTCCTCGCGGCTTCCGACGAGTCCGATGAGGTAGCGCCGCACCTGGCGGCGCCACAGGGCGCGAGCCGCATACGCTACCGATGCGGCGACGACGAGCGCGAGCACGACCGAGACAAGGGCGACGACGGGGGTCGGCAAGACGAGACCTCCTGAGAGGAAGAGGGCCCTAAGCGAGCCCGCGCTGATCGATCACCCTCTGGGCCTTCCCTGCCGTCCGCTCTATGGCGCCCGGCTCGACGAGGACGACCCGTGCATGCAGGCCCACGACCGAGTGGATGCGATCCGACACGCGCTTGGAGAAGGCTACCATGTCTGCCATCACGTCGGAGAATATCTCCGGAGCGACCTCGATACGGAGTTCGGGGTCGTCCATGCCGGCCTCGCGTGCGACCACGATCAGGTAGTGCGGCTCCACTCCCTCGATCTGGGCGAGTACGTCCTCGATCTGACTCGGGAAGACGTTCACCCCACGGATGATGAGCATGTCGTCCGTCCGCTTGCGGACCGGGCGCATACGCGCGAGTGTCCGCCCGCACGAGCACGGCTCCGTGTCGACTGTCGTGAGATCGTGCGTGCGGTAGCGCAGAACGGGGAACGCCTCCTTGGTCACCGTGGTTATGACGAGTTCCCCTTCGGTACCCGGTTCCACCGGGTCGCCTGTCACGGGGTCGACGACCTCCCACAGGAAGTGGTCCTCGTTGATGTGGAGTCCGTCCTGCGCCTCGCACTCCCCCGACACCCCAGGACCCATGACCTCGGAGAGACCGTAGTTGTCGGTGGCGACCACGTGCAGCCGACTCTCGATCTCGCGACGTGTCTGCTCGTTCGTGGGCTCCCCGCCGAAGAGACCGACTCTCAGCGGGAGCTTCTCGAAGTCGACACCTGCGCTCTCCCCCACCTCGGCCATGTACAGGGCATATGAAGGCGTGCACACAAGCCCGGTCGTGCCGAAGTCCTGCATCATCATCAGGTGGCGCTCCGTGTTGCCGCTGCCTGCGGGGATGACGGTCGCGCCTATCCGCTCGAGTCCGTAGTGCATGCCCCACCCGCCTGTGAACATCCCGTAGAGGAACGCGACCTGGACTCGGTCGCGCTCCGTGATGCCCGCCGCCGACGCCACCCGGGCGGTGCACTCCGTCCAGGTAGCGATATCCCCCCGGGTATATCCGACGACGATCGGCTTGCCCGTCGTGCCCGACGACGAATGGATCCGGACCACCTGCTCCAAGTCGACCGCGAAGAGCCCGAAGGGATACGTGTCCCTCAGCGCCGTCTTGTCGGTGAACGGCAGGCGGCGCAGGTCGTCGAGGCTGCGGACGTCCTTCGGCCGCACGCCCGCGGCGTCGAGGGTATCCCGGTAGTACGGGACACGTTCGTGGACCCACGCGACTGTCGAGCGCAGACGCCGCTCCTGCAACTCACGCAACCGCTCGCGGTCCATGGTCTCGTATTCCGCGTTCCAGATCATGCGCGAGATCCCCCCTCGTCCCGATCGTGATGCCAGTCCCCGAGGTAGATGAGACGTACGTCGTCGTCGGCGAGCAGACTCGCCGACGTGCCCGAAAGAGCGATCCGGCCCGTGCGCATCACGTATCCGCGATCCGCATGCCTCAGCGCGACCTGCACGTCCTGCTCGACGAGGAGGATCGTGAGCCCGCGCGAACGCAGCACGTCAAGTGTCTTGAGTATCTCGCCGATCACCTTCGGAGCAAGCCCGAGGGACGGCTCGTCGAGGAGGAGAAGGCGCGGCCGGCTCATGAGCGCCCTAGCCACCGCAAGCATCTGCTGCTCCCCGCCCGACAGCGTCTCCGCGTCCTGTCCGAGCCGTTCGGCGAGAACCGGGAAGAGTTCGCACACCATCCGAAGGTCCTCTTGGATCTCCTCTTTCGCCGAGGGACCACGCCGCACGTACGCTCCGAGCAGAAGGTTCTCGAGAACGCTCATCGGGCCGAACAGCATCCTGCCCTCCGGAACGAGCGCGACCCCGGCCCGGACCATCCGTTCGGGCGCGAGACCGGTGGTCACGGTACCGTCCACGACGATACGCCCGCTCCTCGGCGTCACGAGGCCGACGATCGCCTTGAGCAGTGTGGACTTGCCCGATCCGTTCGCGCCGATGAGCGTGACCACCTCGCCCTTCGCCACCTCGATGTCCACGTCGTGCAGGACCGCCGCATGCCCGTACCCGGCTTGAAGACCCTCCACTCTCAGCATCTCGGTCGCCTCAGACATCTTCGCGTCCTTCACCGAGATACGCCTCGATGACGGCCGGGTCCTTCTGGATGAGCAGCGGGGGGCCCTCGGCTATCTTGCATCCCTGGCTCAGGACGACGATCTCATCTGAGACCCGCATCACGAGTCCCATGTCGTGTTCGACGACGACGATCGTCGTCCCGAGATCGCGGATGCGAAAGAGCACGTCGGCAAGGCGAACGGTCTCCGCCGTGTTCAGCCCCGCCGCCGGCTCGTCGAGAAGGAGCATCCGGGGTCGCGACGCAAGGGCCCGCGCGATCTCGAGCAGCCTCCGCAAGCCGTGCGGGAGGTCGGCCGCCGGGACGTCCTCCTGCCCTTCCATTCCCACGAGACGCAGCATCCTCGAAGCCGCCTCGCGGCCCTCGCGCTCCTCGCCCGCCGTCCCGGGGAGCCTGAATGCGGCGGCCACCATGCCCGCCCTGCCCCGGATGTGACCTCCCACGAGCACGTTCTCGAGTACGGTCATCTCCTCGAATAGCTGGGTGTTCTGGAACGTACGCGCGACCCCGGCCCGAACGATGCGGTGCGGCCGCATGCGAGTCAGGTCCCTTCCACCGAAGGTGATGTTACCCTCATCGACCCGCTCGAACGCGGTCATCAGGTTGAAGAGCGTGCTCTTGCCCGCCCCGTTCGGCCCGATGATCGCCTTGATGCTGCCTTCATCGACGCCGAACGTGACCCGGTCGACCGCGGTCAATCCGCCGAATCGCTTCGTCACGCCGCTGACGGAAAGCATCCTCACGCTGCTTCCTCCCCTCGCGCGTCGCCGACGCGCGACCGGCCCACCGCGGCCATGAGCCGTCGAGCGGCCCCGGCCATCCCGCCGGGGAGGAAGAGCATGACGAGGATGATCGTCAGCCCGTAGATATCGGTCTCCCAGTCCTGGAGAACGGCGACGGCGCTCCGCGGCAGACCCGGAACGAGCGCGTCGAGATACGGAAGGAGCGAGAGGACGACGGCCGCGGCGATCGGTCCGACAAGAGAGCAGGTGCCTCCGAGGACGACCATCGCGACCAACAGTATCGAGAGTTCGAGAGTGAACGACGAAGGCGAGACGAACCCGACGAGTTGCGCGTACAGGGCTCCCCCGAGACCTGCGAGGACCGCGGAGAGAGTGAATGCTTGAGTCTTCACCCGCACCACGTCGACACCACACGCCTGCGCCCCGAGCTCCGAGCCGTGGATCGCGCGCATCGCGAGCCCGGGTCGCGAACGCACCACGTTCGCGGCGAGGAACACCACGGCGACCGCCGTCGCCCAGACGAGCACGTAGTTCCCCGTCGCACTCGATACCGACAAGTTCCCCACAGCAGCGGGAGGTATGCCCGACAGCCCGTTCACGCCCCCGGTGACCCCCCGCGCCTCAACGAAGGCGACGCTCATGATCTCGCTGAACCCCAGCGTCGCCATCGCCAGGTAGTGACCCTTTAGCCGCAAGCTCGGGAGCGCCAGAACGAGTCCTCCTCCGGCGGAGATGAGGAGCGCGCACGAGAGACCCACGAACCACGGCCGATGCAGCGTCGCCGTGACGTAGCCCGAAGCGTACGCGCCGATGCCGAAGAACGCCGCGTGGCCCAGCGAAATCTGCCCGGCGTATCCGAAGAGCAACGACAGCCCCACGACGACGATCACGTTCAAACCGACGAACGCGAGGATCTTCAGCAGGTAGCCGTCCTGCGTCAGGAACGGCACCGCCGCCACGGCGAGCGTGGCGAGCATCGGCCCTCCCTTGCGAAGTACGCGAAGATCCCCGGGGCCCACCGGCTACACCTTCTCCCGGTTGGCACGGCCGAGGATCCCCTGCGGTCTCACGAAGAGGACGGCCAATAGGACCGCCAGCGAGATGACATCCTTGTACGTCGAAGAGAGGAACGCTATCGACATGCTCTCGAGCAATCCGAGCAGTATGCCCCCGACGACGGCGGCTACCGGGTCCCCGAGACCCCCGAGGATCGCCGCGGAGAAACCCTTGAGACCGATCCTGGCCCCGACGTCGAACGACGTCTGGGTCAGCGGCGCAACCGCAAGGCCGCCGATAGCGCCGAGTGCAGCGGCAAGACCGAAACCGATCATGACGATCCGTGCGGTGTCGATCCCCATCAGGCGCGACGCCTCGTGGGAGACCGCGCACGCACGCATAGCCCGGCCGAGCCCGGTCTTGCGGTAGACGACGGCGAGCACCACGACCGCCACGGCCGTGAGCGCCCAGACCCACAGAGTCTGCCGCTCCACCGTCGCCCCGAGCACGGACAGGGAGGCCCCCGCGGTGAACGGCGGGAGCGCCAGCTCGTCGGGGCCGAATGCGTGGCGAGCGAGCGACTTGAGAGTGATCGAGCCGCCTATGGTCATGATGATGAGCGTCAGCGACCCCGAATCGCGCCGAGGGCGCAACGCGAGACGCTCGAAGACCACACCTGCCATCGCCGTCCCCGCCACTCCGAAGAGCAGCGCCGGGAACAGCGGGAGTCCCATCGTCCGGAGCGCGAACACGGAGAGCATCCCGCCGAGCATGAAGAACTCACCCTGCGCGAAATTGATGATGCCGGTAGAGGCGTAGACGATGGTGAACCCGAGTGCGACGAGCGAATAGATGGCCCCGTTCTTGAGGCCGGAGATGGCGAACTGCAGCAGCAACGTCGCGTTCACGCCCACGCTTTCTCGATGGTGTCACGTCGACAGGTAGCCCCGGCCCCTCTTGGCGCCGGGGCTACCTGCCAGTGCGTCAGTCCTGCACCCTCCAAGCGCCGCCATCGATCCGATGGATCACCGGATCCACGGCGCTTCGCGCCGCTACTGGGCCAGGACCCATTCGCCGCTCTTCACGGTGTACATCACGATATCCTTGACCGTGAGCCCACTGTGGTCGGTCGCCGAGAACGTGAAGGTACCGCCGATGCCCACGAGGCCGCTCGTACCTTCGATGCGATCGCGAAGGTCGGCAGCGGTCGCGCCCTCGGGGAGGCCCTCCAGCGCCGCGGCCGTGATGTGGAGTGCGTCGTACGCGTGACCCGCGAAGGTGTTCGGGGCCTCACCGTACTTCGTCGTGTACCTGTTGATGAAGTCCTTGGCGACGTCGTATCCCTCGGTCCCCTGCCCGTACGCCTCGGGGACGAGGACCTTGCCTGCCGCGAAGGTGTATCCCTCGGCGGCCGTCCCAGCGCCCTTGACGAACTCCTTGCGCGCATTCCCGTGGCTGCCGAAGAGAGGCAGGCCGATCTTGAGCTGCTCGGCGTTCTTCACGACGATGGCCGCCTCCGCGCCCGAGGTCAGGACCCACACCGCTTGCGCGTTCGAAGCCTTGAGCTTCGTGAGCTGTGCCGTCATGTCCGTGTCGCCGGGGTTGAACGTCTCGTCCGCGACGATCTGCACTCCGACGGTAGCGGCCTTCTTGACCGCCACGTCGTGCGCGTCCTTGCCCCACGCGCCGCTGTCGGAGATGATCGCGACCCGCGCGATGCCCTTCGCCTTCATGTAGTCGAGGATGTACGGCATAACGATGCGGTTGGGCCAAGGCGTCTGGAAGACCCACTTGTCGAGCGGGTCCGATATGACCGAGCCGCCGGCCATGGAGACCTGCGGGACGCCCGCCTTGTCGACGGTGCCGCGGATCGCCATCGAAGAGCCGGAACCGCTCGTTCCCAGCAGCGCGATGACCTTCTCCTGCTCGATGAGGCGCGTCGCGGCAGCAACGGCCTTCGTCGGATCGTTCGCGTCGTCCTCATAGACGACCTCGAGCGGATGGCCGTCGACGCCACCAGCATCGTTGATCGCCGCAACCTCGAGCTCGATGGCGTTCTTCTCCGGAGTGCCGAGTCCCGCGTACGTTCCGGAGAGCGCCAGGATCGCGCCGATCTTGTAGGGGGCTTTCGCCTCCTCCTTAGCGGGCTCCGTCCCCGCCTTCGAAGCGCCCTTGGCGCACCCGGAGGTCGTCACGACCGCCGCGAGCAGAACCACGCATGCTAGAAGCCGCAATTGCCGGTTTACCGCTCTCATACCCGTTACCTTCCTTCCCCTCGTGCCTGCCCGGTGATATCGAGACGCGTCCCGCGGCGCATGTGCACCTCACGAGCGCGCGATCTCCTCCTGTGAGACGAGGCGGACCGGTCTGCCCTCGAGAAGCCTCAGGGCACGGTCGACGTCCGCGACGTTCAGTACGACGTACGTGGAGACGAGCGAGTAGACATACTCGATGTTCACGCCCGCTCCTGCTACGACCTTGAGGACGCCGGCAAGACCACCCGGCTGGTCAGGCAACAGGATACAGATGACAGACGTCTCCTTCACCGTGAACCCGTGCTCCTTGAGCAGGACCGCGGCTTCCTCCGGCTTGTCCACGACGAGGCGGAGGATCCCATAGTCGGCGGTGTCCGATATGGAGAACCCCCGGATGTTCACACCCGCCACGCCCAGAACGTCCGTCACCTCGCTGACGCGTCCGGACTTGTTCTCGATGAAGACCGAGAGCTGCGTGACCTTCACGACTCGCACACCCCTCTTTCGCACGCCGCACGACCGAGGTCGAACGCCCGCAGGTTGGCATCCACGGTCTTGCTAGGCACCCGCACCGCGATCACGTCGTGCCACGCGTCGAGGCCGAAAGACAGCCCGAACGACGCGGCACCGAGAAGGACGACGTTGGCCGAACGCGGGCTGCCGGCCTCGCATGCGAGCGCCTCGGCGTCGATGAACACAGCGCCCTCGTCCGCGAGGACTGCCTCGAGACCGCTCGGATACGGCAACGTACCCGTGAGAACGGGCAGCGGGGCGATGGTCCGCGAGTTGACGACGAGCCGGCCGTCGGGCTTCAGGAACTGGATACGGCGTGCCGCCTCGATGACCTCGAACGCGATGAGGTGGTCGGCCACCCCGGGATCGATGACCGGCGAGTGAACGCACTCTCCGAAGCGGACGATCGTGTCGACGGATCCGCCGCGCTGGGCCATGCCATGGACCTCGGAGAGCTTGACGTCGTGTCCGGATCTCGCCGCGACCATGGCGAGCACGTCACCCGCGAGGATGGTCCCCTGGCCGCCTACCCCGCACAGCATCACGGTGGTCACCGGCATCCGTCACACCCCGCCCAGGTCGCAGGCGGGACCGGACGTGACGATCGCGTCGTATCGGCACACCTGCAGGCAATCGCGGCAACCGACGCACAGGTCGGTGTCGATGGCCGCCTTCCCGTCCGTCTCCTTCGACAGCGCGGGACACCCTAGCTTGAGGCACGCGCCGCACGCGGTGCACGCCTCCTCGTCGATCGCGTACGGGTGCTCCCGCTCGCGGATGAGCAACGCGCACGGCGACCTCGCTATCACCAGACTCGCTTCTCCGGACGAGATCTCCTCGCGCAACGCTTCCTCGGTGCCCAAGAGGTCGTGCGGGTCGAGCGTGCGGACGCGAGGAACACCCAGGGCGCGCGCGAGGGCCTCGATGTCGATGCACGACACCGCGTCACCTTGGAGCCTTCGTCCCGAGACGGGGTTGCCCTGTTGCCCGGTCATCGCCGTGGTCCGGTTGTCCAGCACGACCACCGTAGCGGCGCCCCCGTTGAACGCGAGATGTGTGAGTGCCGTGATCCCCGAGTGGGCGAATGTCGAATCTCCGATGACCGCGACGACCGGACGACCGTCAGACCCTCCGGACGCGGAGAGCCCGTGAGCCATACCGATACTCGCGCCCATGCACACGCAGGTGTCCATCGAGGCAAGTGGAGGCAGCGCGGCCAAGGTGTAGCAGCCGATGTCCCCCGTGACCACCGCCTTGAGCTTCCGCAAGGCGTGGAAGACGCCTCGATGCGGACACCCCGGGCACAGAAGCGGAGGGCGTGGCGGGAGACCCTCCAGGGGTTCCCGCTGCGGCGGCGCGGGTATCCCGAACGCCGCCGCCACCCTCCCCGGAGAGAGCTCGCCGATCCTCGGGATCGCGATGTCCTCGATGGAGACGCCCGCGCCACGAACCCTCGACGTGAGGTATGGGTCGAGTTCCTCGACGACGGCGACACGCTCGACACCGGAAGCGAAATCACGCACGAGACCCTCGGGGAACGGGAACGTCGACCCGAGCTTGAGGATCGACGCCTCAGGCAGCGCCTCGCGCACGTAGTGGTATGCGACACCCGACGTGACGATACCGAGATCGGAGCCTCGCTTCTCGACGCGGTTCTCCGGGCAGGTCTCTACATGGGCGGCGAGCTTCTCGAGACGTTCCTCGAGCCCGACGCGCCGGCAGCGTGCGTTCGCCGGCATCATCACCCACTTCGCGACGTCCTTCTCGTACGGTGGCTTCTCGGGTCGCCTCGTCGGCTCCCCCGTCTGGACGAGGCACGTGCCGTGAGAGACCCGAGTGGTCGAACGTAAGAGGACCGGCGTGTCGAAGGCCTCCGATATCTCGAAAGCGCTCCTGGTGAAGTCGAGCGCCTCCTGACTGTCGGAAGGCTCGAGGACCGGCACGCGAGCGAACGCCGCGTAGTTGCGGCTGTCCTGCTCGTTCTGGGACGAATACATCCCCGGGTCGTCCGCGACCACGATCACGAGACCGCCGCCGACCCCGGTGTAGGCGAGCGTGAAGAGCGGGTCGGCCGCCACGTTCAGGCCGACATGCTTCATGGTGACCAGCGCCCGGCGGCCTCCGAGGCTCGCCCCGGCGCCTACCTCGAGAGCGACCTTCTCGTTCGGCGCCCATTCGGCCGTCACGTCCGGCATCGCGGCGAAGGCTTCCAGCACCTCGGTCGAAGGCGTGCCCGGGTAGCCCGCACCGAAGTGCGCCCCCGCCTCCCAGGCGCCCCGTGCGATGGCTTCGTTTCCGGACAGGAGTTCTCGGGTCACGGGCTCCCCTGCCGGGCGGCACCGCGAACGTGCGGCGTCGCCGCTGGTCGGCCTGATAGGTTGGGACGCATGATACCACAGCGCCCATGCAGTGGAGCCGATAGCGCGGGACGCGCCGCGAACGGCGCACGGACGGCGGCGAGCGGTGTCAGAAGCGGGAAGCGCCCACGTAGTCGCCCCGTTGGGCGATGCGCTCCGTGAGCGAACTCACTCGCACGCGATCCCCTGTAGCCGGAGCGTGCAGGTAGTTCCCGTCCCCCACGTAGATGCCGACGTGATGCACGCGGGCCGGATCCGCATCGGTCCCGAAGAAGACGAGGTCACCCGGGCGCAGGTCCTCGACCCTGTCCGCGGCGATGTGCGTCCCGCAGCGGTACTGAGACCTGCTCGCCCGCGGCAGAGCGATCCCGCACTGCGCGAAGACGAACTGCACGAGTCCCGAGCAGTCGAAACCCGCCGGCGACGTCCCTCCCCACTGATACGGCACGTCGAGGAAGCGCAACGCCACGTCGACGATCCCCGAGCGACCCGCGTACGACTCCGGATCGACCCCGTCGTTCTGGGACTCGTGGCTCGCGGCCTGCTCCCGCGCACGACGAGCGGCCTCCGCCGCCAGCCGCGCACGCTCCAGCGCAGCAGCGCGCTGACGCTCCTGCTCTTCGCGAACGAGTCGCGCGATGTCCGCGTTCAGCGAGTCCAGATACACCTGGCGCTCGCGCACCACGACCTCCACGCGATCCCTGCGGACCTTCGCCTCCGCGCGAAGGACGACCTGCTCCGATTCTCTCGCTTCGAGCGAGAGTTCGGCCTCCTCCACCGCGGCTCGCGCGACCCTCACGCGGGCCACGAGATCGGCGTCGCCACGGTTCACGCGCACCAGCCATTCGAGCCTGGTCAGAAGGTCCTCGAACGATGTCGTCCCGAGCAGTACGTCGAGAAAGCCGAGGTCTCCGCCGCCGCGATAGATGTCCGCCGCGCGCCGGTCGAGCTGCGCCTCGCCGGATGCCAGTTCGCGGTCCGCCGCTTCCAGACGAACACGAGTCTCGGCGATGCGCGCACGCGTCTGACCCAGCGCCTCGGTGATGGCGTCGTATTCCTCCGCCTTGATCTCGAGTTCGTTGCCCATGCGTTCGAGGGTCGCCTGGACGCTGGACGCTTCGGCACGCTTGGCGCCTATGGACGCGTTGGTGACGGGAGCCGCAGCGACAGTAGCAGTCCCCATAGAACCCGCGAGGACGCATGCGGTCACGGTCATGATGACGCGGCTGCGGGCGAGGTGTCGCACGGCTGCCTCCGGGCTGCGTCGTCGTCTGCGTCGGGGAGGCCCCGGACAGGGCCGCCACGGATATCCTACCATAGCTCCCCGCTCCGGTATCCTGGGACGGGACACCTACGTGAGGAGAAGTCGCATGACGCGAGGAGCGTGGCTGGCGGCAAGCGCGCGCATCGCCGGCGTGCTCGTCGCGGTGCTGACGCTCGGCGTGCCCGTGCGCTCCCTCTCTCTGCCGCTGAAGGCCACGTTCGTCACCTCTTCCACGGTATCGCCGACCACTGCCTCCGACCCCGAGACCATGCGAGCCGTGGACCTGCAGCACGAGATCGAGGACCTCGAAGGCGAATCGGTGGCCATCGACGAACGCGTCGCCGTGACGAGCCTGCGCATCTACGAGCAGCAGGTCCTCGTCGACGCCGCCCGTTCGGCTCTTGATGCGGCGAGGGCGGAGTACGACTCCCGACTCGTGCAGATCTACAAGACCGGCGCGGCCGATCCGTTGCTCGTGCTCCTCGGCGCCTCCTCGATCGCCGACCTCGTCTCGCGCGCCAGCGTCTTCACCCGCCTCGCGGACGTGTACCGGGAGGCTTTCGGACGCGCGCGGCTGGCCGCCGCCGAGGCGGACTTCGAGGCGCGGATCCTCGATGACCTCCGAGCGCAGGATGTCGCGCTGCGCGACATCAAGGACAGACGTCTCGCGCGATCGCGCGAGCTTCTCGAGGAGCAGAGCCGGATACTGGCGCGCCTCGACGCGGCATCTCAGGCGGTCGTCCAGCGCGTGCGCGAGACCGGTGCGCGCACCCGGCGCGAGTGGAGGGCCGGTTCCGTCCCCTTGAGCGCGGAGATCCCGATGGTGGCGGCCACCGTGCGACCCTACCTCGACAGGACGTACACCGTCCCCAGCCACCGACCGCGCGTCTACTCGTCGACCGGCATGCGGTTCACGGCGGTGTGCTCCTGGTACGGCAACGAGTTCAACGGGCGGCCCACGGCGTCCGGGCAGATATTCAACCAGAACGACCTGACCTGCGCGTCCCGGACGCTGCCTTTCGGCACGCTCCTAGCGCTCTCCCGCGCCGGACACCGCATCGTCGTCGTCGTGAACGACCGCGGTCCGTTCATCTCCGGCCGGGACCTCGACCTATCGCGCGGCGCTGCCCGCGCCCTCGGATTCAGCGGCGTCGAGGCGGTCGAAGCTGAGTTCGTCGAGGTGGTCCAGGAGCAGTGACCCGCTGGTCACACGACGTGGATGAGAGACACGACGCGCTCGTCCCCAAGCTTCGAGCGTCCGCCGAGGAAGTCCAACTCCAACAGGAACGCATATCCCGCCAGGTCGGCTCCTGAGCGTCGTGCGAGGTCGGCCTTGGCGGCCGCGGTCCCACCGGTCGCAAGGACGTCGTCGATGATCAACACGACATCACCGGGACCCACGGCGTCCTCGTGCATCTCGAGGGAATCCGTGCCGTACTCGAGTTCGTACGAAGCGCTCGTCGTGTTCCAGGGGAGCTTGCCGGGCTTGCGGGCGGGGACGAATCCCGCTCCCAGCGCGTACGCGAGCGCGCCTCCGAGGATGAATCCCCGCGCCTCGGCTCCGAGGACCTTCGTGACCCCCGCGCCACGATACGGTTCGGCGAGCATGTCGATCGCCTGCCGGAAACCGTCTGTGTTCGCCAGCAGGGGCGTGATGTCCTTGAAGAGGATCCCTTCCTTCGGGAAGTCGGGGATGTCGCGGATGTATGCCTCGAGGTCCACGGTCGCTCCTTCGGGTGTCGGTGATCTCCGGTCGCGTCTTGGTGCCGAATCACAGGGTAGCCGACCTGCCTCCCCGGCCGCCAGGGCGACCGGGCCTCAGACGGAACCCGCGAGAGCGTCGAGTTGCGCGCGGGTCCCTAGCGCGACGAGCCGATCGCCCGCAGACAGAGTGGTGTCGGGCGTCGGATCCGGGTCCATCCTCCCCTGCCCGCGATGCACTGCGAGTATGACCGCGCCGGTCGCCTCGCGGATACGCATGTCTGAGATCGTACGGCCGTCGTACGGGGAGCCCACGGGCACGGCCACCTCCTCGAGGCGGAACTCTATGCCGTCACCATGTGTCACCAGGTCGAGATAGTCCGAGACCACGGGATGCAGCACCATCGCCGCCATTCGGCGCCCGCCGATCACGGTCGGAGTCAGGACGCGGCTCGCTCCGGCCTTCCGCAGCTTCGGCTCGGACGACTCAGCGGAGGACCGCGCGACGATGAAGAGGTCCGGGTTCTGAGCGTGAGCCGTGACCGTCACGAACAGGTTGTCCGCGTCGGTGTCGAGCGCCGTCACGAGACTCCGGGCGCGCGTCACGCCGGCCGCGAGCAGCGTCTCTTCTTCGGTCGCGTCGCCCGAGAGTACGAGCCAACCCCGCTCCGTGGCCCGTGCGACGCTGTCTTCGGCCGAGTCGATGACGACGAACTGAGCGCCCTCAGCCTCGAGGGCGCGTGCGACGACCGAACCGACACGCCCCATTCCCGCCACGATGTGATGGTCGCGCAGTGCCTCGATACGCTTGTGCATGCGACGCTCCTCCAGGAAGCCCTTCAGATGCCCCTCGACCATGAAGTCGACGATCGTGCCGAACGAGAAGCCGAGAGCCCCCACGCCGGCGAGGATGAGCGCCATGGTGAACGCCTGCCCTGCCCGTGAGAGCGGCTCGACCTCCCGGAACCCCACCGTGCCGATGGTGATGACCGTCATGTAGAGCGCATCCATCAGGGGCCAGCGCTCGATGAGCACGTACCCCACGGTGCCGAGCACGAGCACGCTCACCAGTGCGCCCACCGCAAGAGCGAGACGCCGCAGCATCAGCGGTTCCCCGCCCGAGCCGCCAGCGTCGCTTCGAGGACTCCCTCGTCGAGACTCGCCACGTACGGCAGGTTGCGCAGTGTCCCCGCAAGGTCGAGACCGTACCCGACCACGAAGCTGTCGGGTATCCGGAACCCGCGATACTCGATGCGAACGTCGGCGATACGACGGACGTCCTTGTCGAGCAACGCGCACACCTCCAGACTCGCAGGGCCTCGGGCCGCGAGCATGCCGAGGATGAAGTTCAAGGTCAGACCCGTGTCGACGATGTCCTCTACGACGACGACCGACGCCCCCTCGATGGGTCCGTCGAGGTCCTTCGTCACCCGGACATGCCCTCCCGGCGCGCCGACGTACGTCGAGACCGCCATGAACTCGAGCCTGAGCGGCAGGTCGATCGCGCGACACAGGTCCGCAAGGAAGAATACGCCACCGCGTAGGACGGTGACGAGGACGAGTTCCCGACCGGCATGGTCCACGGTGATCCGGCGGCCGAGCTCGCGGACCCGCTCGCCGATCGAGCTCTCGGGCACGAGGACGCCGGCGACCCCTTCCGGAAGGGGACTCGAGGAGTCCCTCACGGCTCGGTTCCCGCGGCGCCGTCGAGGCCGCCTCCGTCCTGGTGCGGCACCTCTCGCACCGGCAGCCCGAACCGCAGCAGCAGCTTGCGGAAGTCCTTCTGGTAGAAGATCTTGACGTGCACGTCCGGATAGAGCTCGCGCAACCGGCGGACCTTCCGGTTCTTCTTCGTCACGAGCTTCTGGCTCATCGTCGTGAGCTCGATGTAGAGATCGAGGTCGGGCAGGTAGAAGTCGGGTGAGAACGAGGCTATCACCGAGCCGTCACTGTCCCATTCGATGGGGAACACGGTCGGTTCGTACTCCCAGCGGATGCGATAGAAGTCGAGTATGCGCGCGGCTACGCGTTCGCTGGGGTGCGCGAACTCGGTCGCCGCGACCCGGTCGGAGACGGGCAGGTCGTCCGCGTCGTGTGCCGCGTGCTCCGCCATCCTTCTCCTCGTCTAGCCGAGGTCCTCGAAGACCCGTCCGAGCGCGCGACGCGTCAGATGGCGCTTGAGGTCGGCCGAGAGTTCGGTCAGTTCGTGCAGGGTCTCGACCAGCTTCTGTCTCGTCTCGGGCGTGCGATGCCGGAAGGCCGGCGCGATGATCTGCGCGAACAGCGCCGATTCGCGCTCAGCGAAACCCTCGTACATGCGCAGATGCCTCGGCTCGACGCCGAACCGGCGCAGGTCCCAGCACGCATGGGCGATCTCGACGTCCGCGCGTGTCAGCTCGTCTCCGGTCTCTCCGCGAACCGGCGCGATGAGTCCGAACTCGGCGAGCTCGCGAAGATAGGTCATGGGCAGGCCGAGGACCGCCGGTGCCTTCTCGAGCGGAAGCGTCTCGGCTTCATCGAAGGGCAAGGTGACCGCCTCTGCCCGCGCCACGGCCGGGCGCAACTCCGAGGGGACCTTCCCCTTCTCGATGTCCTTGAGCTTCTCCCGGATCACCGCGAGAGGGAGGAAGTGCTCGCGCTGGAGACGGAGTACGAGATCGACGCGAGCCATGTCCGACTCGGTGAACTTGCGGTACCCGCCACCAGTCCGTTCCGGCGCGACGAGACCCTCTTCCTCGAGGAATCGCAGCTTGCTGATGGACAGGTCCGGGAAGGACTGCGAGAGCCGTTCGACGACCTCGCCTATGGTCAGGTAGTCACGTCGCTTGGGGGACATCTACCGGCCCCCTCCCGTGAGGACGATCATCTGGAACTTCCCGACCTGCACCGTGTCGCCGTTGCCCAGAGGAGCGGAATCCACGCTCACGCCGTTCACGTACGTGCCGTTGAGCGAACCGGCGTCGCGGATCGTCACACCGGCGTCGCCGACCTCGAGCACCGCGTGCTGCCGAGAGACGGTGACGTCGCTCAAGAAGATGTCGCACTCTGGATCGCGGCCGATCACGAGACGGGGCCGGTCGAGGTAGAAGCGCTCCCCCACCTCGGGACCCTTGCGGACGACGAGGACCGGGCCGTCGGAGTCTATCTCGACGTGCTCGGACTGTTCCTGCACGGGGGGCGCGACAGCAGGGAACGACGCCGTCGCGCCATCGAGTGTCGCACCGCATGCCGGGCAGGCACGCGAGACGTCCGGAGCCTCACACCCGCACGATGGACAGTTCTTCATGGCCTCACACCTGCCGTCCTCCGCCCGCGGCGCGGGCGGCGCATCAGTCTAGGAACCCGAACTCCCGCTTCTCGAAGGCGCTTGCGAGCTCCTGCTCGAGAGCGGCGACGATGCCGGGCTCCTCGAGGACCTTGCCCAGCTTCTCGTCGCTCAGCCGGTTGCGCACGTAGGGGTCGTGGAGCGCGTCGCTGAGTCGCCGACCGTTGTGCACCTCCCGGATCACGTACTCGACAACGTGCTTCTCGACCGGGTCGGTCGCCAGGTCGTCCATGAACGCTTGCAGCTTCTCCGTGAATGTCGACACGTGCCCTCCTTGCTGGTATGCGACCCGGTCCGGCTCGACGCGCTATCCGTCATCTTCCTCCGGGAGCGGCCCGGTCACGTCGACCCGGGAGACACCTCTCAGATCGGAGGCAAGGATCTGTATCAGCCTGTCGACGTCTCGTCCCGATATGGGCTCGCCGCCGCCCTCCCGTTCGTCCTTGAGGCGCCTGACGAGCTCCGCGCGCAGGATGTCGATCTTCCCGTGGAGGACCCTGCGACGGTAGCTGATCTTCTGCTCCTCGTCGTAGAGCCGATTCAGTATCTCGCGCAACTCGTCGTTCGTCCTCGCCTCGAGGCTGAGCAGCGCGTCATCCACCGACGGATCCTTGTCCGACTTGGCGTGCATGGACATCCACTCCCCCCGTCGGCGGCCCGAAGAAGAAGGACCGCCGATGCGCTCGACGTCGGGAACATCATACCAGAAGCCGACGACACGCGATGGGTATCTAACCCTTCACTTCAACCTTATGCGAGCGGAGGGTCAGCGCCTTCTCCTCCTCATCGTCGCTCAGACATCCCGGCTCGAGACGTACTCCGAGTGAGTACTCGAACCCCGCCACTACCGCGTCGCGCACGACGTCCAGTGCGGGCGCCTCGCCGAGGGCGTCGGCGAGTGTCGCGGTCGTACGCGCCAGCTTCGAGATACCATCCGGGTCGAGACGGAACACGCGCCCTTCGAGCAGGACATCACGCGTGCGCACGAACGAGCCATGCTGCACGCAGGTGTCGCCTTGCCAGCGCTGCGCGCTGCCCGAGAGCTTCGCGACTCCAAGCGAGAGGTCCGCCGTCGTCGAGTGGAGGTAGCACGCCGCGGCATCGCCACCGCGCGGACGGCGCGTGATATCGGCAGCAACACCGAGAATGCGGTAGGCCGCGACAAGCCCACCGCTGACGTGGCGGTAGCTGGCGGCAGTGCCACGCGGGACACCGTCGGCGGTGCCGGCGACGACGGCGTACGTCACCTCGTCGTCGTGCAGCACTCCCCGGCCGCCCGTCGGACGCCTCACGATCGCGACGCCGAACTCCTCGCACGCCTCGATGTCGATACCGTCGAGGGCCTGGAACCTCCCGAGGGACACGGTCGGCTTCTCCCACGCGTACAGGCGCAATGTGGGCGGTGAGGACCCCTCCGCCTTCCCGGACAGCAGGACCTCGTCGACGGCCATGTTCCAGGCGCCGTCGCGCGCCTCATGGGAGAGGAGCCGCCAGACGGGACGCCCCACGCCGTCAGTCCTCAGCGTCCGGCGAGGGCCGCCAGCGCAGGTCCGGGTGCTTTGCCGCGCCAGCCTCATCGAGCCGGCGAACAGGCGTCGAGTAGGGCGCGCCCACGACCACGTCCGGATGCTCGGCCGCCTCCACCGCGATAGTCAGCATGGCGTCAGCGAAAGCGTCGAGGGTCTCGAGGTCTTCCGTCTCGGTCGGCTCGATCATGAGCGCCTCCTCGACGATGAGCGGGAAGTAGACGGTCGGCGGGTGGAAACCGTGGTCGAGGAGCCGTTTCGCCACATCGAGCGTGCGCACCCCGTGCTCGCGTCGCATGCGCGCGCCCGAGAGTACGAACTCGTGCATGCACGTACGGTCGTACGGCAGGTCCCATGCGCTCTTGAGCCGCTCCTTGAGGTAGTTCGCGGAGATGACCGCCTGCTCGGACACCTCGCTGAGCCCTTCCCCACCGAGCGCGCGTATGTACGCGTATGCCCTGACCAGGACACCCACGTTGCCGAAGAACGAACGGACGCGACCGATGGACCGCTCGGGCGTGTGGAGATCGAGACTCCCGTCGTCACAACGGCGAACGAGCGGTCCTGGCAGGTAGGGCGCAAGGTGCTCGCGGACCGCGACGGGGCCGGCTCCGGGTCCGCCTCCCCCGTGCGGCGTGGCGAACGTCTTGTGCAGGTTGATGTGCAGGGCGTCGAAACCCATGTCGCCCGGGCGCGCCTTCCCCATGATCGCGTTCAGGTTCGCGCCGTCGCAGTAGGCCAGCGCGCCCACCTCGTGCACGGCGGACGTGATCTTGAGGATGTTCTCGTCGAAAAGGCCGAGCGTGTTCGGGTTCGTGAGCATGATCGCGGCTACGTCGGTGTCGAGCGCGGCCCCCAGCGCGGCGAGGTCGACCCCTCCGCGGGCGTCACTCGGAAGCTGCGTCACCTCGTACCCGCACATCGCCGCCGTGGACGGGTTCGTGCCGTGAGCGGCGTCGGGGATGAGAACTCGCTTTCGCGCGTCCCCCCGGTCCTGATGGTACGCGCGGATGCATAGCAGCCCGGTGAGCTCGCCGTGCGCGCCGGCGGCGGGCTGAAGCGTCACCGCGTCGAGCCCGGCGACCTCCGCGAGCGCGACGGACAGCCCGTGCAACAGCTCGAGGACGCCTTGTGCGGTCTGGGTAGGCTGGTAGGGATGCATGCGAGCGAACCCGGCGAGCCGCGCGGCGTCCTCTCCCACCCGAGGGTTGTACTTCATCGTGCAAGACCCGAGCGGATAGAATCCGGTGTCGACCCCGAAGTTGCAGGCTGCTAGCCTAGCGAAATGGCGCATGATCTCGCCTTCGGTCACGTGCGGGAGCCGCGGCGGTTCGCGGCGTACGCGACCGCCTAGCTCGACGTCGAGGTCTACCTCGGGGACGTCCAGCGGCGGCGGCAGGACGCATCGGGACTCGGGCGCGCCCAGGTCGAAGATCGTGCGCCCACCCGCTGTACGCTGCGCGCGCACCCTGTCGTCCGCGCTCACAGCGAGACCACCTCCGCGACGAAACGGTCCATATCCGCGCGGCTGTTCCGCTCCGTCACGGCGAACAGGACGAGACCGCTCCACGACGCCTCGAACACACCGAGGTCGAGGCCGGCGAGGATCCCGCGCTCCAGCATCGCGGCCTGCATCGAGGAGACATCACCTTCCCAGCGCAGCGCGAACTCGCGGGCGAACGGCGCGCCGAATCCCTCTGCGAACCGGCCGGTCCCCACGAGCGCGTCGTGGAGGTAGCGGGCCTTCGACACGCAGGCTCGTCCGACGGCGGCAAGACCCTCGGCGCCAAGCGCCGCCGCGTGTACGGTGAATGCGAGCGCGTTCAGAGCGTGGTTCGAGCAGATGTTGCTCGTAGCCTTCTCGCGCCTGATGTGCTGCTCCCGGGTCTGCATCGTGAGCACGAACGCCGGACGGCCGTCCACGTCCACCGTGCGGCCGACGATCCTGCCGGGCATGCGCCGCAGGTGCTCCTCCCTGCAAGCGAAGAGCCCCACGCCCGGACCGCCATACGAGACCGCGCTCCCGAGCGGCTGCCCTTCCGCGACCACAACATCGGCTCCAGCGATCGACGGCGGCTCGAGGACTCCCAGCAGCGCCGGATCGGTGGCGACGACGAACAGTGCTCCCGCCTCGTGCGCCGCCTCGCCGAGTGACGACAGGTCGTCGAGCGTCCCGAGGAACGAGGGGTCGGCGACGAGCAGCGCGGCGGCTCCTTCGAGAAGTCCGCCGAGAGCCGCCCGGTCGAGGACCCCGTCTCGCGACGGCGCCGTCGCGACGTCGAGAAGGCCGGCCGACGAGTACGTCCGCAACACGGCGCGCCATTCCGGATGCACGGTATCGGCGACGACGACACGTCTGCGTCCCGTCGCCCGCGCGGCCAGGAGGGCCGCTTCCGCGAGCGCCGTGGCACCGTCGTACATCGAGGCGTTGGCGACGTCCATCCCGGTGAGCTCGCACACGGTCGTCTGGAACTCGTACGCCGCCTGGAGCGTGCCCTGGGCCACCTCCGGCTGGTAGGGCGTGTATGCCGTGAAGAACTCCGGCTTCCGCACGACGTGCTCCACGACAGCAGGCACGTAGTGGTCGTAGCATCCCCCGCCGAGGAAGGAGACGAGGTCCCCGACATGCCGGTCGCGCGCGGCGAGCCCCTCCATGTGCGTGACGAGTTCCTGCTCCGTCATGCCGGCCGGCAGGGCCAGTGGTCTGCCGAGGCGAGCCTCGACGGGTATGTCGGAGAACAGGGTATCCGCATCGGACACACCGATACGGGCGAGCATCGCTTCGCGCTGCTCGCAAGAGACGGGGACGTGACGCACGCCGCTACGCCTCCTGTGTGATGAAGGCCTCGTAGTCGTCGGCGGTCATCAAGCCGTATGCGCCGAGGTCGCCCGCGGCCACCTCGATCATCCAGCCAGCGCCGTAGGGGTCCTCGTTCACGGTCTCGGGCCGTCCCGAGAGAGCGTCGTTGACCTTGACCACCGCCCCACTCACCGGCGCGTACAGCTCCGAGACCGACTTCACCGACTCGATCTCTCCGAACGTCTCGCCCTCGACGATCTCGTCACCCTCGGCGGGCAGGTCCACGTAGACCACCTCGCCGAGCTGGTCCTGCGCGAAATGCGTGATGCCGACGACGGCGTTGTCTCCGCTCGTGCGGACCCACTCATGCTCCTTCGTGTACAGCAGATCGCTCGGGTACATTCGCTGGCCTTCCTTTCGTTGTCGCGGCGGGCGAGGTCTCAAGCGACGGAGGGTCTCTCCAGAGACGTCCCTCGCACGAACGGCGGTCTCGTCACGACCGCCTCCGAGCGCCGGCCGCGTATGTCCACGGCGAGCATGGTCCCCGCATCAGCCAGGGACCGCGGCACGTAGGCGGTCGCGATACCGTGCTCCAGTGTCGGCGAGAACGTGCCGCTTGCTACGGTACCGACCTGCTCTTCGCCGTGCAATACGGGATACCCGTCCCGTGGGATGCCCGAAACAAGCGACAGCCCGACGAGCTTCCGGCGAGGACCTTCTGCGCGGATCGCGAGCAGCGCGTCGCGACCGGTGAAACCGCCCGTATCGAACGAGACTGCCCAGCCGAGACCCGCGGAGACAGGGTCCGAGTCCAGACCGATCTCGTGGCCATGGAGCGGATACCCCATCTCGAGACGTAGAGTGTCCCGCGCGCCGAGACCGCACGGCACCACCTCGGGGAAACTCAGGAGAACGCGCCACAGGTCCGCGGCGAGCGGCGCCGGGCAGAACGCCTCGACGCCGTCCTCTCCTGTGTAGCCGGTGCGCGCGAGCAACACGGGCACGCCTGCCAGCATCGCCTCGGCGACCCGGAAGCGAGAGGGGGGCTCGTGCTCGGGCCCGGCGATCTCCCGCACGACATCGAGCGCCCGCGGACCCTGGATCGCGATCAGCCCGGTGCGGTCGGACTCATCCGCGAACGCCGCGTCCCCGGCCAGCCCTTCCTGGAGCCGCACCGAGACCGCTGCCCGATTCGCAGCGTTCGCGACGACGAGGTACTCGACATCGCCGGTCCGATAGACGATGAGGTCGTCCACGACGCCTCCGTCTTCCGCGCACATGAGCGTGTACTGGGCGCGGCCGACCTCCGTCAGACGACCGATGTCGTTGGTGAGCATCGACCGCAGCCCGGCCGCGGCGCCGGGACCGGCCACGCGGAACTCGGCCATATGGCACACGTCGAAGACGCCGACACCCGTTCGCACCGCCCGATGCTCGGCCGTGATCTCCGCGTAGCGTACCGGCATCAGGTATCCCGCGAACGGGACCATGCGTGCGCCTAGAGCGACATGTTCTTCGTAGAGCGGCGTGCGCGAGAGCGCATCCATCATCGCAGTCGCCTTCCCTGACTAGCGGGCGACGGCCCGCCACGAGCGGACCATCGCGAACCATATCTTCTGTGCCCAAGTCGGACGCTCGACCTGTCTTGCCGCCTCGATCGGGACCTGGACGAGCAGCCGATCACCCTGGCTGACAGTGAGGGTCCCCAGCCTGCGACCGAGCGCCACGGGCGAATCCACCCCATCCGGCAGCGAGACCCTCGTGCCGACTCGGCCGGCAAGATCGAAGACCGGCACGGCAGTCGACTCCGATACCCGGGCCGGGATGGAGACGTCGACCCAGTCGCGCGCGGCGACACTCCCGACCACCACGCCCTCGGTGGTCACCTGGCGCCATCGGTAGTGCTCGAACCCCCAGTCGAGAAGGGCGACGGTCTGTCTGAACCGCGAGCCCTCGCTCCGCGCACCCAACACGACGCCGTAGAGCTCGACCCCGTCGCGTCGCGCGGCCGACACCAGACAGTAGCCCGCCTCGTTCGTCCAGCCCGTCTTCACGCCGATGAGCCCTTGGTACTGCCCGAGAAGGAGGTTCGACGTCTCGAGCCGCCGCGCCCCGCCGCCGGGGGCAGGCATCGTCGCGCTCACGCTCGCCACGATCCTACGGAACTCGGGGTCGCGCATCGCGTAGCGCGCGAGCGCGGCGAGATCCTCGGCGGACGTATGGTGTCCCGGCTCGTCGAGCCCGTGGGGGTTCGTGTAACGCGTGTTCCGAAGATCGAGCTGGTCCGCCTTCTCGTCCATGAGCCTGACGAACGCCTCGCTGGAACCGGCGACGTGCTCGGCCAGAGCTTCGGCCGCGTCGTTGCCCGAGTGGATGAGCATCGCTTCGAGCAGGTCACGCACGGTGATGCGTTCCCCCGCCCGCAATCCCACGCCCGACTCGCCGATGCGAGAGGCGCTCCTGCGCACGGTCACGACGTCGTCGAGTCGGGCGCGCTCGAGCACGACCACAGCGGTCATGATCTTCGTCGTCGACGCCATCGCCCTCGGACCGTCCGCGTCACGCGCCCAGAGCACGGTGCCGTCCGCCGTCTCGAGTATCCCTGCGGGACACGCGAGGTCGGGAGCGGACCTGCGCAGCGCGGCGTTCGAGCCGATCACGCGATCGCCCACCGTGTCCGTCCCGTTCACCACGGCCAACGCCGAAGTCGACGGCAGCGCGACGCACGCCAGTAGCGCGAGCGCGAACGATGCGACGCCGGTCCGGACACGCCGGGTGAAGGTCACGGACTCCCTCGCCTTCCGAGATCGTGGATCGGGTGGACTCGTATGACGCCGGTCGACTCCAATCTTGAGGAATCACCGGGGTACACCGATGTAATCATAGGTGAAACGCCGTGCCTACCGGCACGCGATGACGGACACAGGAGACCGGGTGACACTCGATAGGCGTCAGACGGGGGATGCCGGCTTCACTCTCGCCGAGGCTATGACGGTCGTCGCGGTCCTCGGCGTGCTGTGCTTCATCGTCTTCGCCTCCTACAGTTTCGCCGGAGAGACCACGCGGCGGATCGCGTGCACGTCCAACCAGCGGCTCCTGGAGAACGCCATACCGACATACCAGGCCGAGCACGAAGGACGGATGCCAGCGTCACTGTCCGAGCTCGCTCCGTACGTGCCCAAGCGGGAGGACGTCGACAGGTGTACCTCCGATCCCGGCCTGAAGCTCGGCTACGACCCGTCGACCGGCGACGTCACGTGCCGTATCCATCCGACCCCCTGAACTGAGATCCACGGAACTAGGAGGCATGGGTTGAAGTACTCGAGATTCGAAGCGCTCATGCTCGCGATCGGCTCCGTCGCAGTATTGGCCACGGTGATCGCGACCCTGCGCGAGGGTCCGACCTTCGAGGAGGCGGTCGCGCAGTCGCTTCTGCTCGTCGCGCTCGTCGGCGCGACGCACTGGGGTCGCAACGGAGGGTTCCTCGCCGCGGCCGGCGCGTCCCTCGCCTACATCGCGATGCGTATCCCGCTCGTGATCTCGACCGGGCTGACGGGCGATGCCGTCTCCCTTCTGCTGGTGCGGGTCGCCTCGTACGGCATCGTCGGCATCGTGGGCGGTGAGATCTGTGGACAAGTCAAATACCTCTTCGCCCGTCTGGAGGAGAGCAGCAACGTCGACGAGATCACACACGTGTTCAACGAGAGGTTCGCGGGACGGCTCCTCGCGACCGGCATCGGTAGGCACGTCCGTTACGACATGCCGCTCGCGGTGGTCTTCGTCACGCTCTCGCCGAACCTCACGGTCGAACTCCGGCCATCGCGCGAGCGCACCGTCCTCCGCGCGGTCGCGGAACGCATCCGCAACGACGTGCGCCTCGTGGACGACGTCGGGCGTCTCTCCGACGGGCGGTTCATGGTCATCCTGCCGCACACGGCGCATGACGGCGCGGCGATCGTCGCGGAACAGCTCGCGATGAAGGTGCGCGACCTGCTCGGCGCGCGCGATGAGTCCGTGACGGCCGAGATCCTGGCCGCTCCGGAGGACCTCGACGCCATGAACGATGCCGCCCGGAGATTCGGGGCACCGGCCCCGGAGCGGTTCGCCTACCCCGCGGCGTCGGGCTCGTAGAGGTCCGCGGCGTCCAACGTCCTCACGTCCGCGTCCGACAACGCGCGTCGCGCGACCTGCGGGTCGTCGACGCGGAAGATGTCGACCGCGGAGTCGCCTTCGGGCTCGACGAAGCAGTACGCGTACTCGACATCGACGCCGCGCGTCCCCAGCTGCTCGAGCACGTCCGCGAGACCGCCCGGCCGGTCCGGGACCACCACGGCGACGACCTCCGCCAGCGAGGCTCCGAATCCGGCAGCCTCCAGGGCGTTCCGCGCCGCGTGCGGGCGATCGCACAGTATGCGAGCGACGCCGTACTCCGCGGTGTCGGCGACCATCAGCGCCCGCATGTTGAACCCGCCGTCCCCGAGCGCGCGGCACACCTCGGCGAGCCTTCCGCGCTCGTTCTGGAGAAAGACCGAGACCTGCTCGACCATCGCTTCAGGCACCCCCTTCGGAACGCAGGTCGACGACCCGCTTGGCCTTGCCCTCGGAGCGCTGTATGGCCTTGGGCTCCACGAGCTTCACCTCGATGCTGATCGCCAACGCCGACTCGATCTCCGCCTTCACGCGACGCTGGAGCGCCGTGAGCTGCTTGATCTCGTCGAAGGCGATGTCGGGGCCCACCTCCACGTGGACCTCGACGAAGTCGAGCGAACCGCGCTTGGAGAGCACCACCTGATAGTGTGGCGCCACCCCGGAGATGCCGGTGAGGACCTGCTCGATCTGGCTCGGGAAGACGTTCACGCCCCGCACGATGAGCATGTCGTCCGTGCGCCCGGTCACGCGCTCGATACGGCGGAACGTCCGCCCGCACGGACACGCTCCAGTGAGGACGCGCGATATGTCGCGCGTCCGATACCGGACGACCGGGATCCCCTCCTTGGTGATGGTCGTGAAGACGACCTCGCCTTGCTCGCCGTCGGAGACGGGCTCGAGGGTGTCCGGATCGACGATCTCCACGATGAAATGGTCCTCGAACACGTGGAGTCCGTCCTGTTGGGTGCATTCCGAGGCGACCCCGGGACCCATGACCTCCGAGAGGCCGTAGATGTCGATCGCGGTCAGGTTCATCGCGTCCTCGACCTGGCGGCGCATGTTCTCACTCCACGGCTCCGCGCCGAAGACGCCGACGCGCAAGGGCAGTTCGCGAACGTCGATGCCCATCTCCAGCGCGGTCTCGGCGATGAGCAGCGCGTAGGAGGGCGTGCAGGCAAGCACGGTCACGCCGAAGTCCTTGAGGATCTGGACCTGACGCTTCGTGTTCCCACCCGAGACGGGGATGGTCAGCGCGCCGAGACGCTCGGAGCCGTAGTGCGCGCCTAGGCCGCCGGTGAAGAGGCCGTAGCCGTACGTGATCTGCACGACGTCGTCGGGCGTGGCGCCGGCGCACGCGAAGGTACGCGCCATCAGGTCGCTCCAGCGGTCGACGTCGCCCTTCGTGTAACCCACGACGGTGATCTGCCCGGTGGTCCCCGAAGACGAGTGGACGCGCACGATGTCCCGCATCGGCACGGCGAACATCTTGTACGGGTACGCCGCGCGAAGATCGTCCTTCACCGTGAATGGCACTCGCGAGAGATCCTCGAGTCCCTTCAGGCTGTCGGGGTCGAAGCCGGCGGCGTCGTATTTCTCGCGATAGAGCTCCACGTTGTCGTAGACGCGACGCAGAGTCGCCCGGAGACGTTCGACCTGCAGCGTCTCCAGCTCGGCGCGAGGCATCGCCTCGAGTTCGGGCTGGTACATCGTCCTTCCCCCTCCCCTCCCGCGCTCCGGGCGGAACGCGGGATCAGCCGCCGGTAGGCGTCGGATTCGTCGAAGGCCGAGGCCTCGTCCCGACGCGGACGACCTGCTCCACGGCCTGGTAGATCGACGTGAACGAATCGCGCCGCACCACCTTGCCCGCCGCGTCACGCACGACCCTGCGGACGACGACGCGGCGGCCGTCGATGCCGGGCTGCTCGATCACGCGGGTGCCGACCGTCAGCGTCGCGTCCTGTACCTCGCGCACGGTGAACCGGTGGACGTCCGTGAACGGCCCGGTCTCGAGCGAGACGTCATATCCCGGCTTCGTCCCGTACAGGCTGACCGTGAGTGACGACGATGTGAACGACGCCTTGAGCAGGACCCACTTCTTCGTGTCGTTCTGGAACCTGAAGTCGGGTCCGCCCCACGACACGGTCGCGTCACGGCCCTTCGGGTAATGGCTGATGTACTGGGAATGGTTGTGACGCTCGATCACGGGCAAACCGGAGAAGAACACCGTGTTGAACACGGTGGTCCCGACCTGGCAGATGCCACCACCGAGCTGCGGGACGAGTCGGCCCTGTACGATCGCAGGGGCCTCCACGTAGCCCTTCTGTGCGGTCCGCTCCCCGATGTGCTCGTTGAAGGAGAAGGTCTCGCCCGGCGCGATAAGGGCTCCGTCGAGAGCCGTCGCGAGCAGATGGATGTTGTTCACGCGAGGCAGGTTGCCCGACGAGTAGGTGGTCGAGAACGTCGATATCCTCTCGCGGATGCCCAGGGTGCGCGCCTTGGCCGTGCTGAGCCCGGGCTCCACCTGCGCAAGGCGCAGGGTCGCGGTGCGAACGCCGCCCGCGATCAGCACCTCCCGCAGGTCGCGCGCGAGAGCGGACATGTCGACAGCGATGCCTACCTGCGACGGGACGATCGTCACCTGCCCACCTGATGTCCGGAACTCGGCGTCGCGCGGTACGCGTCCAAGACCCTTGGTGAGCGGTCCGACGGTCCGCGACACATCCTGCGAGTCGAGGTATGCCACGAGCCGCATCCGGCCCTGGGCCACAACGGCGTCCGAGGTCTGGGCCGCGGAACTGGGGGCCGCGCTCGGGGTCGCGAACACGGTCTCGTCGGGGGCGGCGAACGGGATCGCCCGGAACTCGACGCATCCGGCGACGCTCGTAGCGGTCAGCTTCCAGATGTGTTTCCCGTATCGCAGACTCACAGGGCCGGCGACCATCGCCTCGGCATCGTCGACGGCGCCTTTCGCGTCGGCGTCTGTGACGCGCACGGGATCCGAGACGACCGGCAGTGCGACCTCGCGGTCCGTCGAGAGGAACGCGGCGACCACTTCACTCTCGGCGCGACGGCGATCGAGCCTTACCCCGATGACGGCGGGAACGAGCCTCACCCTGGTCGCCTCGACCGAGATGGTCGCATCGCGCGGTGCCACATCTACGGAGGCGGAGAAGCCGTCGAGCATGGTGTCCGTCTTCGCCCGATCCACTGAGACCCGAGCTTGGAGGCGCACGCCGCCCGTCCATGCGACCCAACGGTCGCGCGCACGGGTGATGAGATCCCCGCGCCGTCCGACGTCCATCGCCCGCGTCACGTGGACGTCGACGTCGAAGGTCGCGCCCACCTGGCCGGCATCGACGTTCCAGTCGCTGCCGCCGGATGTGACATGCACGGCTCGCGTCAATCGCCCGCCGAGGACCGACTGGAGCGTCGAGCGCGCCTTCTCGGGCCGCATGCGTCCGACGGCGACCGTACCCACGCGCACGCCCGGGTGGATGCGGCCGTACGAAGCCACAGCGTCGAACAGGACGAGCAGCACGGCGATCGCGACCAGCACGGCCGGGACGCCCAACACCCACAGGATCCAGACCGGCAGAACGGCGACGTGTCCGCGCTTCTCGCGCCTCGAAGGTCGCTCGGGCTCCTGGTCGCCGGGGGCCGGGTCATCAGGCGGCCACAGCGGCCCGCCTGATGACATCTCATCGTCTTTCCGCAGGTCGGCGAAGTCCTCGTATCCGGCCATCGTCTCCCGTCCGTCTCCGTCTTGGGAGCGCCGCTTCGCGCCCCACGACATTCTGCCATACAGCGCCATGCCGCGCGCATACGAGCCGCGAAAACCGGACCCTTGCTCCGATCATCCCGCACAGCCGACAGCCCTGTTCGGGGGTTCGGAGGACTACGAACCCCCGAACAACATGTGCTACGGAAAGCCGGATGCGAGGGTCCGATCGTCGAGGATCCGCTCCGTGATCGCCCGTGCAGGCACCTGTGAGCGCTCCGAACGCAACGCTCTACCTCCTGTCAAGCCTTATACTCAGCGGTGTCTCCCCTGCATTTCCCGGAGACCACTCCCGCCGTCGATCCACCGAAGCAGACCGTGCCAACGGCGCGTCTGCGCGCATCATCACAATTCGGCGGCTCGCCGTCGGGGAACGGACGCCACGCTCACGCGCGTGCGCGGATGCGCACGCGACATGTTACTTTGGCCTTACCTTTGCTAACCTTAACGTAGGGCGTGCCGGACCCGCAAAAGTCCTGGTAAGACACCGAAAACCATGCTATAACCGATGTGCACGCCTGGCGCGAGGTTTTGTGCTGCGCTGAAAGTGCCGGGAAGACGGACGATGAACCACCAGACCGGGTGGCCGGTCATCGCACATGGACACACCGCTCGACCCCAAGGAAGAGAGCGACACCCAGACGCGGACCGCGAACGGCGATCTGCCGAAGAAAGACGTACCCGAACAGGCCAGACGTCCGCGAGACCTTGTCGTCCGCGTCCATGCACCGCTCTCGCCCCCGTCTCCCCGCCTCGACGCCCGCTGGCGCCGCATGCTCCTTCCAGTCGCGAGTGGACTCGCCCTGCTCCTCCTGGCGGCCGCGGTAGTCGCGGGCATCGCGCTCTTCCGCCCGGCTTCGCCAGCACCGTCCTCCGCCGAGTCCACGGCACCCGTCGACAGCCTCGGCCCGACAGTCGCCAGCGCCGTCGCCGTGAACGGACGGACGATCGACATCGTGTTCAGCGAGTCGATCGACCCCAACACCGTCGACCCCGGCGACTTCGCCGTGAACACGGGCTTGGCGGTTTCGGGTGCGGTCCTGCGACCCGACGGCCGGACCGTGCGGATCGGTTCCGACCTGCAGAAACCGGGCTTCCCTTATGCGGTCGGCTGCGTCGCGGGATCGGTGAACGACACCCATGGCAACGGCAACATCGAGCCGAACATCGCGAAGTTCGCGGGGTTCGGAGCGACCGGGGGTACGCTGCGCGTCACCCACGCGCCCCTCAAGGACCGCCCGAACAGCTCCATCGCCAAGCGCCCCAGCGACGCCGCGGCCGTCGAGGCCTATCGCCTTGCCGCCGACGGCGGCGATGTCCAGGTGAACGGCATCACCCTGCGAGGTCTCGACTCCGGTGACGCCCTCTACTCCGATGTCGCGGAGGTGTGGCTGTTCGGCGACAACGGCGACGGGGCCCTGCGCACCGACGGCAGCGACAGACAACTCAGCCAGAACCGCGCATTCACCGGTTCGCGATCGGGTTCGACGGTCACGTTCGGCGACATCCAGTTGAACATCCCCATGGGAACGCATATGGACGTCTGGGTCGTACTCCGGATCGGACCGATGGCTCGCTCGGGGCGCTCGGTGGGCATCGCCCTCCGCGACGGTGATATCCGGACCTCCGCCGGACGAGTCGCACCGTTCGGCAGGCTGACCTCCTCCGCGAACGGGAACACGCTCGTCGTCGACGCTTCGGGCCCGGTCATGGAAGCGGCGCAAGCCGTCGACAACTCCCACGTCGACGTCATGTTCACCGACGTTCTCGATCCTACGACGGTCAACAGGAACGATTTCTACGTGAACTCCGTTCGACCGAACCGCGCTTCGCTGCAGCAGGACGGACACACCGTCAGGCTCACCGTGAGCCGCCCGATCGACGTCAAGACCGTGAAGATCGCGTACTCGTCCGGCGCTCTCCAGGATCTCGCGGGGAACCCGAGCATGGCGGGCGGCTCCTTCACCATCCTCAGCTACACCCCTCAGGTGGGCTCGCAGGACACCACGCCTCCGACGATCCCAGGCATGGTCACCGCGGCGACGGGGACCATCGCGCCGCTGGTGGCGACCGTCAGCTGGAACGCGTCCTTCGACAGCAACGGCGTCGCCGGTTACCGTGTCTGGCGCTCCTCGAACCCCGCGACGGATTTCGCCTCGGTCGGCGCAACGTCCACCTCGCCCTATCCGGATCGCGTGGGCATCCCGGGAGTGACCTACTACTACCGGGTCACCGCGTTCGACACGTACCAGAACGAGTCGACGATCTCCGCGGTGAGCAACGGCGTCATGGCCACGTGGACGGTCATCCCGCACAAGCAGACCTACGGGTCGGGCAACGCCTGCGCTCTCTGCCACGTGCCCCATCAGGCCGCGAGTTCCAGCAAGATATTCCGCCCTATCTCCACGTCGCAGAGTCCCGGCGAGACCGCCGTCTGCTTCGACTGCCACGACGGCACCGGCTCCACGACCGACATCAAGAACGGTGCCTCCGACTCCTTCGGCCTCGGTAGCGGTCACTCGGTCGAGGAGAGCGGCACCGGCGGCGACCTCACCGACGCTTGCAGCGGCTGTCATGCCGCTCACCGCGATCCGACGACGCGACCGAAGTTGTGGAAGAGCTCCGCCAACGGCACCACCCTCACAGCCGGGGGCAACCAGTGGTGCTTCGCCTGTCACAACGACGCGAACAGCTGGTATCGTGGGACGTATCCGACAGCGTCCCAACCCGCGACCGACGCGACCGGCTACCCGGTCGCGGGCACGTATCCAGGGAAGACGAACTACCTGAACACGACGCAGAACCGGCACGCGCTCATCCCGTCGTCCACAATCGGCCAGGACGCGGGGGACTGCCGTCAGTGCCATGCCGCCCATCGCGGCCCGAGCGCGTACGACGGCCTGCTCGCCGAGTTCCGCCCGCCCACAGCGGCCACGCTCTCCGGCGACCAGAACAACGGAAACTACGCCGCGGCCTGCTTCCGATGCCACGACGGCACCCCTTCCTGGGTGGCTAGCGGAGCGGTGAACATCAAGCAGTTCGCGACCTCCGCCGGCACCGGCGGTCACCGGATCATCACCGCAGGCGGCAAGTTGCCCGTCGGTGCCCCCCTTCCTTGCTACGACTGCCACAACCCCCACGGATCGACGCGCGGGAACAAGATGCTCATCGCCGACACCCTCGGCGCGTCGCTCGACACCAGCACCACGGTGAACCTCCGCAGATTCTGCTTCACGTGCCACGCCACCAGCGATGGACGGGTCTGGAACAGCGTCACGGCCTCTTACACGGCGGTCGCGTCGAGCATGACGGTCGAGGGCCTGCGGCGTGACGGGACTGGCGGCAACGCGCTCAAGATCCCCGCATACGCCGGTGCCCACGAATCGACCGCGACCGGCACGACCTGCGCCACGTGTCACGGGAACGATTACGGAGCCGGCGGCAGCAACGTGCACGCGCCGTCGGGCGGCGCCAGCAACGGCAACATCAGTTGCTACGGCTCCGCGGGAACGGGCTGCCACTCGCCGTACAGGGACTACATGGAGGACGGTATCGGCGGGGCGGTCGGGAACTTCAACACCAACTACTACCACCACGTAGTCGGTGGCAGTTCCGGCACCTCCGACGGTGACTTCGCCGCGTACAACGGCACGTACCCGGGCCTGAACAGCACGGTCACGCCCGACGTCTACTGCGTCTCCTGCCACGCCGACCACAATTACTTCAACTCCAACAAGGGCGCGAACCTTCGCTCGGCCATCGGATCGGCCGGATCGGTCACGACGAACACCGACTTCTACGGCCAGGCGCCTTGGGGTATCTGCGTCTCCTGCCACGCCATCTCGCTCACCAGGGACAACACGGACCAGAAGCTCGACACGTCGACGATCACGCCTTCGATCAACGGGACCGGTTTCGCCTCGTCCGTGCACAGCTACTCGGTCGACGCGACCATCAACGGTTCGCCGTTCAACGCCAAGTGCGTGAAGTGCCACGACGACGAGACCGCCACGACCCACCAGACGACCTCCACGTACCGGCCGGGCTTCGCCACGCACTACTCGGCGAGCACCCGGATACTGTCGGCGCTCGGACTCGCCTCCACTCCGCAATCCACCGAGGAGGGCGTCTGCTACAGGTGCCACAGCATCGTGGGCGACTCGACGGGCGGCGGCACGGCGAAGGGCACGAACGGTCTCGACTGGTACGGCGCCTACTCGATGAGGTCCACGGCGGCGACCATCTTCCAGCTCATGCAGCTGACCTACGGTCACAAGGTCGGGAACTACACCGGCGTCCACCTCCCGCCCTCGCGGGTCGAGACGATGGGCTACATCAGCAACAACAAGCACGTCGAGTGCGGAGACTGCCACAACGTGCACGCGTCGGGGGCGACGACCCATACGCTCGGCACGAACGCGGCCTCCGCCGTGCTGAGGGGAGTGACCGGGGCACGCGTCACGACCACCGCGACCAACTGGACGACGGCCACGCTCAACGCCACCGCGACCGCCACGAAGGAATACGAGATCTGCCTCAAGTGCCACGGCTACGGCGCGACCGGCTCCACGGCAGGCAACACCCGGCTCGCCTCGTGGGACGCCTCGTGGACGAACCAAGCGCTCGAGTTCAACACGAGCAACCAGTCGTACCACCCGGTCCTCGGCCCGCTCCTCGCGACCGACCCGGGCGCTAACGGGTCGAGCAGGCTCACTGCGGCCACGCTGAGTAACGGCTGGACACCTGGCATGACGATGTATTGCTCCGACTGCCATGGCGACCCGGCAGGCTCCCCGCAGGCACAGGGTCCGCACGGCTCGACGGTCAAGTTCATGCTCAAGGGACCGAACCGCTCGTGGCCGACGAGCAACGGGGTCCTGTGGAACCTCGGTGCCAACCCGGTGAACGGGTTCTTCCTCGACGGGATCTTCTGCCGCAACTGCCATCCGCTGCGCATCGCGGGCACCAACTCGGCGGCGAGCTGGTCCGGGAACACGACACACTACCAACACTCCGGACCGCAGTTGTCGAGCACGGAGTGCATCAGGTGCCACATCCTCGTGCCGCATGGCGGCAAGATGTCTCGCCTGATCGGCGACCGGGACGGGACCATGCCGGCTCGCTACGCGTACCAGGGGAACGTCTCGAACAACTGGATCAACGCGTTCGGCAAGACCGCGACGGGCTCGTACACCGCGAGTTACTGCTACAGCACCTACACGGCCTGCACGACACACACGTCTAACGCACTCGCGAACGAGAACTGGTGACGGAGGAGCGCATATCCGCACACGCTTCACGTCGGCCTGCAGGCCAGCGCGCCGGGCGACATCGCATCTCGACTCTCCTGCTCTCCAGGCGGACCGCTCTCACCGTGATGCTCTCGGGCATCGCATCGGTGCTCGCCGGTTACCTCGTGCCTCAGCGCTTCTCGACAGACCCCGCCGAACTCACCCGCTGGCGCGCGAGCCATTCTGCGATCGCAGCGGCGGTCCGAACGCTCGGTCTCGACCATGTCTACTCGACCTGGTGGTTCGCCGCGCTCGTCGCGCTCTTCCTCACGGCCCTCGTGAGAGCGACCGCTCACCAGGTCCGCGCGGCCGCTCGACGCACCCGGAGCGGGGTCCGAATGCCGGACACGGCGTGCGCGCCGATGACCTCCGATCCGGCATCCCTCGCGTCCGGCTTGCGACGCCTCGGCTACATGCGCGTGCGGAAGGATGATGTGGCCGCTCGCTTCGTGAAGCACCCGTGGGGGTATTGGGGCGGAGTGGTGCTGCACGCGGGAATGGTGACCTCGGTCGCCGCGGCCCTCGTATTCGTGCTCACCGTGCAGCGCGGCACCGTCCACCTCTACGAGGGAGAATCCCTCAAGCCTGGCGACCCCTGGGGCCGCGAGGAGCACGGCACACTGGCGAGACCGCTGCTCCTGCCCGGCGTGCTGCGCGTCGACTCGATCCACCCGGACTACTGGACGAACGACGACCTGAGGCAGCTCACCACCAGACTCACGCTCGCGGGCTCATCCGCTCCTCGCCGCGCGTCCGTCTCGGTGAACCGGACCGCCGGTTTCGACGGCGTGGCCATCTTCCAGTCCCAGTTGTTCGGACACGCGTTCGGCGTGGAGCTCCGCGACGCCTCGGGAAACGTCACGCCCGTCCTCATGGAGGTCGCCGCGCCGCGCCGCCGCAACCTTCCCTCCTACGCCGACTTCGAACCCCGGGGGATCCCATACCGGCTGCGGGCGAAGTACTACGCCTCGGCCGCCCGGGACTCCATGACCGGGGAGCCCTCACTGACCCTACGTCTGACGTCCGGCTCCCGCGTCATCGGACAGGCGACCCTCGTGCGCGGACGCCCGGTCCGCATCGGACCGTACCAGGTGACGCTGCGCGAGTCCGCATGGTGGACCGAGATGGTCTTCGCGCGCACGCCCGGAGTGAGCGTCATCTTCCTCGGCTTCGGCCTGATACTCCTCGGCGCCTTGCTGGTATACGCGACCGCGCCCCGGGAGGTCATCGTCCGCCAGCGCGAGAACGGCATGGAGCTGGCCTGGAGGGCATGGCGCTTCCCCGACTTCTACCGCGAGGAGTACGCTAGAATCGTTGCTCTGGCATCTGGAGGCGACCGATGAAGGAACTGCTTCTCGAGACGTCGATACACTGGGCCGCCGTAATCGTCTACGTCGCCGCGACGATCGCGAACGCGACGGGCCTCATCTTCCGGAAGCCGCGCATCGAGAGCGCGAGCTACATCGTCGTGCTGTCCGGTCTTCTCGTCCACAGCGGCGCCCTCGCCCTGCGATGGATCGCTTCGGGTCACGGCCCCTACATGGTCCGCTACGAGGTCCTGTCTTCGAACGCCTGGGTCGCGCTCGCCACCTTCCTCGTCTTCTCTCGGCTCTACCCGCGGATCAAGCCGGCGAGCATCGTCGTCTTCCCCGCGTCGTTCCTCATGATCGCTCTCGGGCTCTTCTTCAACCCGGCCATCCGGAGATTGCCACCCAGCCTGAGCGGCATCTGGCTCGTGCTGCACATCGGCTTCTACAAGATCGCTCTCGCGACGATGATCATCGCCCTGGCCTTCTCCGTCCTCTACCTCTGGAAGAAGCATCGCCCAGCCCCCTGGCTAGACGTCTTCCCGGACCCGGAGACCATGGACCGCTTCGCGTACCGCTTCGCGGGGTTCGGGTTCACGTTCTGGGCTATCGGGATGCTCGCCGGGTCGATCTGGGCCTACCACGCGTGGGGCAGCTTCTGGAGCTGGGACCCTGTGGAGACGTGGGCACTCCTGACTTGGCTGGCCTTTGGCGTCTATCTGCATCTCCGGCGCTTCTTCGGCTGGAAGGACGAGAGGGCCGCGTACCTGTATATCGCGTGCTTCGGGCTGGCGCTGCTCACCATCTTCGGGACGTCGCTCATCGAGGTCTCGCTACACTCGGAGTATTTCCGGTGAGACGCAGACCTGTCTCGACGATCGCCGCGGGTCTGGCGCTCGCCCTCGCGATGACAGGGTGCTCGGGACCGGCCACCGTGAAGTCCGGGTCCGCCGGGCTCTCGGAGCAGGAGCGGAGCATCCGCAGTACCGTCACGCTCTATAACGCCCTCCTTGCCGAAGGCTACGCCCGGCAGAACATGTCCGGGCTCGCCAAGGTCGCGAGCGAGGACCAGACGTACACCGAGTACCTCCACATGTCCGCGATCGGCGAGATGAAGCGACGGCTCGTCTCGACCCTGACCAGCATGACGTTCGAATCCGTGGCGGTCTCCGGGACCGCAGCCACCGTACGCACTAGAGAGACCTGGGACTACGAGCAAGTCTCGATCGCCAAGGCAACGAGCGGCACGGTGCAGCTCAAGGAGCACGACGTCGTCTACCGCCTGACCTATTCGCTCGAGTTGCGGAAGGACCGCTGGATCGTCACGGCCGTGGTCGACACCGACACCGGCGCCGGAGCCGGCTCGAACGCACGCGAGTCAACGCCAGCGACCGCGTCGGCACCATGATCCCGACAGGTCCTTAGCGGCCCGACGCGACGGCGTGTTCGACGATGGCCGCGAAGTGCGACGCGAGCCGCTCGGCCGTCTCCGCATCGTCGCCCTCCGCGAACACCCTCACGAGCGGCAGAGCGACGTGCGGGAGTACCAGCGACCAGCCGTCGTCGGAGATGACGCGGATGCCCTCTTCCGTCTCGATCCGCTGGTCGGTCACGGACTCGGCGACCGCCCGCATGACCGCGCCCTTGCGGTCGTCGGGGCAGAAGACGGGCTTCTCGACGAGATGGAACGGCGGCAGTCCCGCGACGACGTCGTCGAGCGTCCCGCCATGGTTGTCGAGCATGCGCACGAGCATCCCGAGGCTCATGATCGAATCGTAGGCGGCGAGGAACCTCGGGTAGACGTATCCCCCGGTCTGCGAGCCGGCGAAGCCCACGTCCTCGCGCAGCGCCGCCGTCGACAGCGCGCGGCGCGAGCGCCCGCAACGCACGACAGCGCGCCCGCGGTCGCCGGCGATCTTCTCGACCACGCGCGACGCGGAGACGGGAACGGCGACGCCGAGGCCGCTCGAGTCGCACGCGCACCAGAGCGCGACCATCGCATGGAGCGCCGTGTCGCCGTCGAGCACCCAGCCGCTAGGCGTGACGAGGCGCAGCCTCTCGGCGCTGGCGTCCATCGCGACGCCGAGGTCGGCCTGAAAGGTGTCGACCATGCTCCGAAGGCGCTCGATCCCGCCGTCCCGCTCTGTCGGACCCACGTACGTGCGCTCGGCGTCGTCGAACGGGTCGAGCGTGAGCACCTCGATCCCCCACTTCGACGCCACTTGGGGCAGCACGAACGACGCGGCGCCGAAGCCGAGGTCGATGACGACCTTGGGGCGGCCCGTGAGATCGCAGCCGCTCGTGGTGAGCGCCTCGTTCATGCCGGCCGCGTAGTACTCCATCGCGCGCGGCGGGTAGATGATGTCGCCGACCTCCTCGAAGAAGGAACGGCGGAACTCCTCCCGGAAGTAGAGGCGCTCGATCTTCTTCTCCTCCCAGGGGAGGATGTCGAGACCGAGCTTCTCGAAGAAGTGGATCTCGAGCGTCTGCGCGTCGTCGGGCGAGGCGCAGACGTGCACGCCGCCGACGCAGCGCGTGTCGCGCGTGGTGAAGCGGTTGATGGCGGGAGAGACCACCCGCAGGTCGCGCACGTTCACGCAAGCGGAGTTGAGACCGGCGACGATGGCGCGCTTGATCATGCGCGCCGCCCTGCTCGAGTCGCGGCTCGCCACGACGTGTCCTCCGTTGGGGAGTATCGTCCCGAACGCCTGGGCGAGACGCAGCGCCATCTCGGGCGTGACGTCGACGCTGACCAGGCCCGAGACGCCGTCGGCGCCGAAGAGGTTGCGCATGCCCTTCGACTCCCAGATGAGCGAGGAGCCGACGACCGCACCGGGCTCGATGCGCTTGAACGGGTAGACCTGCACGTCGTTGCCGACGACCGCGCCGTGGCCGACCATCGACTCGTCGCCGATCGCCGCGCCCATCTCGACGCGGGCGCGCGACCGGATGTCGACGCGCCGGCACAGGACCGCACCGTTGACGGTCGCCCCGGCGCCGACGAAGGAATCCGACCACAGGATGGAGTGCTCGACGTGCGCGTCGAAGCCGACTAAGCAGTTGTCGCCGATCACGCTGTAGTCGCCGATCCGGGCGCCCGCGCGTACGCGGGTGTTCGCGCCGATGACGACCTTGTCGCCGATGACCGCGTCCGGGTGCACGTCCGCGCCCTCACCGATCCAGATGTCGCGGCGCGCCTTGACCCCGGGGATGTAGAGATTCGCCTTACCGTCGAGGATGTCGCGCTGCGCCTGCACGTAACTGCCGAGGCTGCCGATGTCGCACCAATAGCCGTCGACCACGCATCCGTACAGGTCGAAACCCTTCTTCATGAGCAGCGGGAAGAGCTGCGAGGCGAAGTCGAAGGACTCGCGCGGCGGGATGAAGTCGAAGACCTCGGGCTCCATCACGTAGATGCCCGTGTTGATGGTGTCGGAGAAGACCTGCCCCCACGTCGGCTTCTCGACGAAGCGCTCGATGCGGCCGTCCTCTGCCGTGATGACGACGCCGAACTCGAGCGGGTCCGGAACACGCTTGAGCGCGACGGTCACGAGCCCGCCGTGCGAGCGATGGAACTCCACGACCTTCGTGAGGTCGATGTCGGTGAGCGCATCTCCGGAGATGACGAGGAACGTGCCGTCGAGCGCGTCGGACGCGTTCTTCACCGAACCCGCGGTGCCCAGGGGCGTCTCCTCGATCGCATAGGAGATGTTCAGCCCCCACTCCTCGCCGTCCCCGAAGTGGTCCTCGATGGCGCGAGGCATGAACTGCAGCGTCGCGACCACCTCGTCGATCTTGTGATGCTTGACGAGACCGACGATGTGCTCCATGACCGGCTGGTTGACGATGGGCACCATCGGCTTCGGGCGCAGGCTCGTGAGCGGACGCAGCCGCGTCCCCTCCCCGCCGGCCATGATCACCGCCTTCACGGCGTCGTGCTTCTCCGGCCGCGTCATGAGTGACTCCCGTCGAGCGCCAGCACCATCCGGCGAGCGAGCACGGTGTAATGCACCGCCGTGGCGAGCGAGAACGCGATCCCAGTGTAGACGATGAGCAGTCCGGCCAGGACGGCCGAGCCGGCCAGCGTCACCATGGGCCAGTCGAGGATCATCAGGGAGAACCCTCCGAGCAACAGCGCCGTGGCTGTCTTGCCGGCGAAGGTGACCGGCATCCGCAGGTGATGGTGCTCGAGGCGCCACGCACCGTAGAGCAGGTAGACGTCGCGCATGACGAGCACGACCATGATCCACGCCGGGAGCCGGTCGTCGAGGTAGAGACCGATGACGCCTGCAGCGAGCAGGAGGCGGTCGACGAGAGGGTCGATAGCCTTGCCGATCGCGGTGACCGTGCCCGTGCGACGCGCGATACGGCCGTCGAGCCAATCGGTCGAGGCCGCCGTCACGAAGAGGACGAACGCGAGGGCGTCGTTGCGGCCCGTGAGCATGACGGAGAAGAAGAGCGGCACGAGGATGAGCCGCAGGACGGTGATGATGTTGGCGACGGTGTAGATGTCGTGGCTGTGATCGGGCGAAGCGCTCGCCACGCGGACGTCTTCGCTCACCACCACTCCCTCCGCTTGAAGAACCGCAGCATGAACAGGGCGATCACGAGCATGACGCCGAGCACCCCGAAGTAGCCGTAGCGCCAGGCCAGCTCGGGCATGTGACGGAAGTTCATCCCGTATATGCCCGTAATCAGTTGCAGAGGCATGAAGATGGTCGCGATGACCGTGAGCTGCTTCATGATCACGTTCAGGCGGTTGCTCACCGAGGAGAGATAGACGTCCATCGCCCCCGAGGCGACGTCGCGGCTCGTGTCGATCGAGTCCTGGACGCGCGCGAGATGGTCGGCGATGTCCTGGTAGTAGACGTACGCGTCGGAGCTTATGAGCGCCTGCTGGCGGGCCATGCCGCGCAGCACGTCCCGCTCGGGGCCTACGACCTTGTGCAGCTGCAGAAGGAGCCTCTTGACCGCATATAGCTGCTGGAGGTGCTCCTTGCTGGCTCCGGTGAGCATGAGGTCCTCGAGCTCCTCCAGACGGTCCGTGAGCTCGTCGACGACCGGGAAGACGGCGTCGACCGCGCGATCGAGCATCGCGTGAAGGGTCCATTCGAGACCGCTGCCGAGGAACGACGCAGCTTCGGCAGCGACTTCGTCGATAGCCTCGAGACTCCCGGCATGCACGGTGACGAGATGGTCTTCACCGAGGAATACGTCGAGCTCGCGGACGTCGAGCCCGTCGCCGCGAAGCGTCGATGGGAGCACCCAGATGAGGAACATCGCATCGTCGCCGTAGGTGTCGAGCTTCGGGCGCTGCGGGAAGTGGAGGCAGTCCTCGACGGCGAGAGGGTGGAGACCGAACGCCTCGGCGACGGGGGCTAGCGACGCCTCGTCGGGATCGGTGACGTCGACCCAGACGACCTTCGACTTGCGCGCGTCGGTGAGAGCCTCGACCCCTCCCTCGCGCAACGCGCCGTCTTCGAGCCAGCGGACGACGATCCCCGGCATGACATCCCCTTAGCGTGACGCCTGCGGGCGAACGCCCGACCAGGCAGGATAATCGTACCATGTGCGCAAGGCGGGACCTTCGAGGTTAGAGACCGGTAAGGGTCCCATGCGAGGATCTGCTCCGTCATAAGTCCTGGAGGACGATAGATGCTAGAATATGAACATCTAAATAGCATGGCCGTCCATCGGAGGTCCTCCATGCGCATCAAGCCCTCGACCGCCATCCGCCAGGACTACACCGGCTTCGCCGAGTTGTGCCACTCCGTCGATGAGCCCGTCGTACTCACGCGCAACGGTGAGGCCGACCTCGTGGTCATGAGCTACGAAGCGTATCAGCGGGCTGAGGCGCGCGTGAAGCTGCAGGCCCGCCTGCTCGCCGCGGACCGCCAGATCGCCGGCGGCGAAGCGCTGCTCGAGACGACATCCGTCTTCGACCGCGCGCGAAAGCGGATCGATGGCGCCGCCGAGTAGTCGCCCGTGCAGCGTCCGGCTCACTCCGGCCGCCGCGGATGACCTCGACGGGGCATTCGCATACGTCGGCGAGAGGGACCGCCGCGGCGCGGCGGAACTCCTCGACCGACTCCAGGATGCCGTGGAGCGCCTAGCGAACTTCCCCGAGATGGGAGTGACACTCCCGGTAGAGGACTTCGAACTCCTGACGCCAGGCATCCGGTTCCTCGTCGTCGAACCGTACCTGGTGTTCTACCGGGTGCTCGACGATCGCGTGGTCATCCTGCGCATCCTGCACTCCCGGCGCGATTCCCTTGGAGGACTGTTCGGGTAGCACGGCGGGGAGGGCGGCCGCCGACTATCGCTTCGTCACAGTCTCCGAGATGCTCGCCTTGCGCCAGGGATCGATGCGATCAGCCCGCCATCTCTCGGTACTCGACGTTCGCGAGTCCTTCGAAATGCGCGTCCTGGGTCCAAAGCACGGCTTCCTCCGCGCGCGCAGTGGCGAGGATGATCGCGTCGGCCATCGCCAGTCCGGTCCCCAGTGAGAGACGTGCCGCATCGATCGATAGCGTCACCGAGAGTTCGACGACCCGACCTTGGAGCATGACTCCCATGGCCTCGAGAGCGGTGGCTTCGCCCTTGAGCTGACAAGTGCGCTTGAACACCTCGAACAGCGTCAGCGAGGGCACGACCATCTCATCGGGCGCTTCGATGGCGCCGGAGAACTCGGAAGCGTTGGGGCCGTCGCCGAAGTACTCGAGCCACGCCGAGGAGTCGACGACGTTCACACCCGGTCCTCACGGTCGCGCTCGAGACCCGTATCGAGTCCGCGCAGGATACCGCGGAGTTCGCGAGCCGGTCTTACCGGCAAGAACTCGATCCGGCCACCGTAGCCGAGAACCTGCACCTTCTGCCCCGGGACGAGCTTCAGCCGCTCGCGGATCGACTTCGGGATCACGACCTGGAACTTGGGCGAGATGGTGACTGTCTCCATCAAGGACTCCTATCGATGGAAGTTTCGTACAACGCACATGATATCTATGTGAGGAGCGTAGGACAACCAAGCGCACCACGGAGGCGGTGTCCGCGCGTCACGGGTGCGGACTGAGGAACAGGATCCAGAGCAGGAAGCCGACGGCGAGCAGCGAGAAGATCAGCTTGCTGGTGGGAGAGGCGGTCGGATAGCGCCCCGGAGGCGGGATCACCCTGCCTTTGCTCCCGAGCAGCTCCAGGAAGGAGACCTCTTCCTCCCTCGCCTGCCTCAGCAGCGAGAGTATCCAGCTCACGTTCATCGCCAGGACCAACACCACGCCGCCCGCGATCAACCGCCATCGGTCCATCAGCGACGCATCCAGGACGATGTAGCCGCCCAGTAGCAGACCACCTAGCGTGAGCAGAAGCAACAGGATCCCCAGGAACACGTCCAACCGAAGCACGCCCCCTTACCGTCTACTTCTTCTTCCAAGGGACCGGCCGCACCGGCGCGGCGGCGTGCGTGTCACCGGCGGGACTGGCGAGCCGACGCTCCAGCTGCGTGAACGCGGCGATCACCTCGGGCGATTCGAATGCCCGGTTCCTCTTGCCGATCGACACCTGCTTCAGCACTTTGGCCTTCACCAACTCCTCGACCGCGGCGTTCGCGGCGGTGAAGCTCCTGTTGAGGATCCTGGCGGCCTGGTTCACGGTGAGGATCGCCGTCCGCGGCAGCGCCTCGATGAGCAGGTCGACGGAGGAACCTCGACGGACCGGCGCCAATCGTTCGCGCCAATCCGCCTGGAGCGCGCTGACGCGTTCCTCGAAGAGCATCGCGTCCTGCACCGAGCGGGTGCACGCTCGAGCGAAGAACGAGACCCACTCGTCGATCCCGGCCGCGGCTTCGGGACTGTCGAGCGGCGCCTCGGAGTGGAAGCGATCGAGCATCCGGATGTAATCGTCCTTGAGAGTCGCCAGCACTAAAGAGACGGGAGGGCACCACGACGGCGCCAGTCCGCGACGGCGGAGCATCACGTGGATGATGGCCCGTCCCGTTCGTCCGTTGCCGTCGACGAACGGGTGGACGGTCTCGAACTGCGCATGAGCGATCGCCGCCTGTGCCACCGCAGGCAGGGACGTGTCGTTGCAGAAGGCCGCGAGATCCTCCAACAGCGCCGGCACCTCCTCCGGCGGCGGCGGGATGAAGGCGGCATCGCACGGGTTGTACGAGCTGCCCCCTATCCAGCTCTGCCCGACACGCAGCCTCCCCGCGTGCTCCTTCAGGTCCGATGCCCGCAACACCCTCTCGTGGATGCGGAGGATGGTCTCGATCGTGACGGTCGGTTCGCAATCCGCCAACTCCATCGCGAGGTCCATCGCGTCGATGTTGGCGAGCACCTCCTCGGCGAGAGAATCCGGCACAACACCGGTGTCGAGATCGCGTGCGGCCTCGGCGCGAAGGAGCTTGTGCGCGGCGATGACGACCCCCTCGATCCTCGAGGAGGCCTGCGCCTCGGCACGCAGCAGCAGCCGCGCCAGACCATCGGTCCTGTGGAGCACCACGGCGTTCGAGTGGAGCCCGCGGATGGCGGTCTCGGCCTCGGCGATGTCGGCGGCGCACGTCCCCGTGAAGGTGAACCGCCGCCCCATGAGGGGGTCGGGGACGTATGCGTCGTAGTCGCAGGTCTTCGTCCGGATCTTGCCGGTGAGACCTTCTTCGTTGGTGACCCATCGCCTCGGTACGATACGCGGCACGAGCGTCCCCCTCACGTGTCATCTATACAGCCGGCAGGTCCATTGAAGCTTATTCCGCAACCTTGAATAAGGACAGTGGCGGATGGAGGTTCGTCGGCCAGCGGTCGTTCAGGTCCGGCAAACGGTCGTGGACGTCGCTCGGGCTGCGCGAGCCGCCCCCCGCCCTCGGGTTCACGGCTTCTTCGATATGTATCGGCCGGTCTTCTTCGTCCCGACCTTCTCGATGAGCCCCGCTTGTATGAGCGGGTTGATGAGATCCATCGCCCCCTGCCGCGAGACACCGAGCGCCTCCCAGATCTCGGAGGGTGCCATGCTCCCTTGCACTGTCAGCAGGTGCAGCAACCGCTCCTGCTTCGGGCGAAGCACCAGCCGTTCGGTACCGTCCGGCGCGACCGCCCGGATGCGGGCCCACACCCGCTCCAGCGTGAGCCGAAGGCCCTCCGCACAGTACTCCAGCCAGCTGGTGAGATCCTCGCCCTCATCCCTCACGCGCTCCAGCGCCGCGTAGTACGCGGGACGGTCCTCCCAGTAGTACTCATCGACCGAGAAGATGTGGTGAGTGTCGAAGCCTCGCCGGTACAGCTCCCATAAAGCGAGCGCTCGTCCAGCTCTGCCGTTGCCGTCGCCGAACGGGTGGATGGTCTCGAAGCGGTAGTGGACGATCGCCGAGGTCATGGCTGGTGAGAGTGCGGCCGATGGCCCGTTCCACCACTCCAGCAGCTCCGATGTCAGCCCCGGGACCTCATCGGGGGCCGGAGGACGATGCTTTCCGACCTGGATCCCGATCGTCCGGTACTCGCCCTCGACGCCCTGATCCATGACGTCGTTGGCAAGGATGCGGTGCAGCCCCAGAACGTGTCCGGTGGTGATGGGCTCGTCGGCGCTGTGCTGCTCCACGTAGCGCAGCCCCGCGAAGTAGTTGACCACCTCTCGCTGCGAACGCGGGATGCGCGCAGGTGAATCCGTCCCGCCAGAAAGAGCACAGACCTCCGGCAGGGTGAGCGGGTTGCCTTCGATCGCGGTGGAGGCGTGCGCGTTGCGCGTGCGGGCATCCTTCTGCAGCGCCGGGATCCATGCCAGCTCGACCGAGGCGTCCTGTATGCGTTGGCGCAGCCGAGCGATCTCCTCGATGCGAGCGAGGAGGATCGGCGTGATCGTGAACCGCGGCTCGTACGACATAGGATTAGTCAAGCATCTGTCAAGTTATCAGTCAAGCAACTCAAGCCCCTGTCACGCGCCGCAGGACGACGAGGCTCGCCACGCCAAGGACGATGGCCAGCCACTGGCGTTTGGTCGTCAGAAGGACGACGACCGTGATGACCGCGGCCCACACGTACGTGTTCGTGAGCGGCTGCTCCATCCTCCCCGAGGGCGCGAGCACCGCAGGGAAGACCAGCGCCGCCAGTATCGAGACCGGCACGTATTCGAGCGAGCGCCGCAGTAAGGGATGGAGCTCGAACTGCCGGGCGACACCTATGAAGCCGACGCGCGTGGCATAGGTGACCGCCGCCATGCACAGGATGAGCACCACGTAGTACGGTCTCATGCCACCGCCCTCTTTTCGGCGCGGGTCTCGAGGATGACGCCGGTCGCTGTGGCGGCGACGACGGCCAGGATGATGTACCACTTGCCGGGGACGAGGACGTAGGCGGCGGTCGCCACGAGCGCCGACACGGTCACGACGGCCGCGAGACGCCGGGAGACGATCTGCGGAAGGAGCATCGTCAGGAACGTGGCCGGCATCGCGAAGTCCAGGCCCCATCCGAGCGGGTCCGAGATCGCATGGCCGACGAGCGCACCGACGAGCGAGGCCGCAGCCCAAGCGACGTAGATGAATCCGCCCGACCCGAGCATGAAGTACGGGCTGACCCGCCCCTCATCCTGCTCCCGGTAGTGGGTGACCGACGTCAGGTAGGACTCGTCCGTCATCCCGAATGCGAGCACACGTTGCCAGCGTGGTGTGGCTTCCGACAGGTACGGAGAGAGCGAGAGTCCCATCATCAGGTGCCGCAGGTTCACCAGAAGAGTCGAGGCGACGATGAGCGGGATGCCGGCACCCGACTGGATCATCACGACGGCCATGAACTGTGACGCACCGGCGAACACGACGAGCGACATGAGGAGCGTCTCGGGCACCGTGAGTCCGGCCTGGATCGCCACCACGCCGTAGGCGAGACCGAAAGGGACGGCGCCAAGGGCCAAGGGCAGCGTCCTGGCGAGTCCGAGCCGGAACTGATGACGGTCGTCAACCGCCTGCTCCAACTTCGAGTCCCCATCCGTCACGATCAGAGCCACGTCCATCCGGTCTTAGCCCGAAGGCGCCCCGTCCGGTTACTGATCGGCCTTGGTAGACCGCGTTCGTCACCGCGGTCAGTCCGGCAGCAGGTCCTTCATCTGCTTCTGGATGACTTCCGCGGCCTTCTTCGGGGCGAGGCGCGCCAGCCTGTCGAGCATGGTGGCGTCGGAGCCTACCATCACCCGGAAAGCGTCCCGCTCCATCGCGTCGACGATGATCTGCGCGGCATCGGCAGGAGCCGTCATCTTGAACTTCGACGCCTTACCGTCGGCCGTGGCCTCCTCAGCGCTCGGTCCGACGCCCGAGTTCTTACTGATATCGGTTGCGATGGCGCCCGGGAACGCCACGGTGACGGAGACGTTCGTTCCGATGCACTCGGCGTACAGGCCCCTCCGTCAGCAGCTTGACTGCCGCCTTGGAGGCGCCGTAGATGGTCTGCCCCGGAACAGGGCAGAAGCCACCCATGCTCGAGATGTTCAGGATGTGGGCCACAGGCCGGTCGAGCAGGATCGGAAGGAACGTCTTCGTCATGTAGACGACGCCCCAGAAGTTGACGTTCATGACGCGCTCGATCGCAGCGTACTCCAGGTCCTTGAGACGCACGAACGGCTGGATGATGCCCGCGCAGTTGATCAGGCCGTCGACCTGGCCGTGCTTCGAGATGACGCTCGCCGGCAGCGCCTCGACCGACATCCTGTCCGTGATGCTCAGCACGTGCGTGGACAGCCGGTCCGCGTTCGCCCCGGCCTTCGAGGCGGTCTCCGCAAGTCCCGCCTCGCTGATGTCGACCGCGGCCACGCGCGCGCCCTTGCCGAGCAGGTTGAACACGAGCTCCCGGCCGATGCCGTTGCCTCCGCCGGTGACGACGATGGTCTTTCCGCCCGCCTTCACGATGGTCCTCCTCACGCAGAACTGCCGGGTCTCGGACCCCTCGAGGCTATCACACCGCCCAAGAACGCGAACGAGGCTGTGATGGATCCCTCAGCTCATGCAAGCAGGGAGTCGATCTCCCGCTGGGCCGACGGATCCGCGTTGAGAAGATCGACGGCTACGTTGAGCTGCATGTTGGTCTCGGCCAGATCCATCAGGTCGTCCCCGATCCGGTAGTGCTTCTCACGGCGCAACCACGCCAGGACATGCGCCAGATGCCAGATGGAGGGCCTGCCTTCGTGCACGGGCGCCGGGGTCGCAGGTTCACTGCTCAGCATGAGCTGCCTCATGTTCTGCCGGGTACAGCCGACGATCTCGGCCACGTCGGTCAGACCCACGAGATCGGGCGTCGCCTCGATCAGCACGACGTCCGGTATGGCACGCTTGACGTCGGCAAGGGCGCCGAACACGGCGTGGTGAGCGGAATCCGACTCGCGGATGAACCGGAGAGCGATGCGGCCGTTCACGCCGATGCCGACCAGGGCGTCGTCGCAGCCCTGTTCGCCGAGCATCTCCACCAACGCGTCCGGCCCGGTCTCGACGGCCGCGAGGCCGAATCTCAGAGTGAACCCGTACTCGGTCACGATCGGTCCTCTATCTCGTCGGACACACCCGTACAGCCGTCGACCACCCGTCTGATCTGCCTCCCATGGTTCTCGGGATGGCGAGGAGTGGCATGTAGCGTTCGCTCTCTGACGTGACGGTACGTCGGCCAGTCGTGGATTGTCAAGTGACAAGACCACGGTCATGCGAACGCGATGATACTCCCCCGCTCCAAACAAGAGCCGCCCAGGATCCGAACCGCTGACACCGCGGCACTCGAGTACTCGCACTCCTGGCAGACGCCTGAGACTCCTTCAAGCCGACGTCGGCGAGTGTGACCCCCGCCCGGACTACTTGGCGAGATCCAAGAACTGGCCGTATCCCTCGGCCTTCATCTTCGAGCGAGGGATGAAGCGAAGCGAGGCGCTGTTGATGCAGTAGCGCAGGCCGCCCCCATCTTCAGGCCCATCGGTGAAGACGTGGCCAAGGTGGGCGTTCCCGGCCGTACTGCGCACCTCGGTACGTTGCATGCCCCACGATTCGTCGGGAAGCTCCAGCACCAAATCGGGATCGATGGGCTTCGAGAAACTCGGCCAGCCGCATCCGGACTCGAACTTGGCACTGGAGGCGAACAGTGGCTTGCCGTCCGTGACGTCCACGTAGATGCCAGGCTCGAAGGTGCTCCAGTACTCGTTCTTGAACGCCGGCTCGGTCGCCGACTGCTGGGTGACGCGGTACTGCAGGTCGGTCAGCCTCTTGCGCAGTGTCGCATCGTCGGGTGCGGCAGACGTCGTCGCGACATCGGACGCCGTGGGGAACTCGGACGGATCGGGCCTCGCGGCTGCCGCTCGCTCGAACAGATCCAGCGGGATGTGGCAGTACCCTCCGGGGTTCTTCTCCAGGTAGTCCTGGTGGTAGTCCTCGGCACGGGTGTAGGTCTCGAGTGGTCCTGTCTCTATGGCGACCGGCTTGTCGTAGTGCGTCTGAAGGTTCGCGAGCGAGGCCTCGATGATCGGGCCGTCCGCAGGGTCGGTGTAGTAGATGCCGCTGCGGTATTCCGTGCCGATATCGTTGCCCTGCTGATCTATCGAGGTCGGGTCGATGGCCTTGTAGAGGAGACCCAGCAGGAAAGGAAGCGGCGCCACCGAGGGGTCATAGTCGACCCGCACGGTCTCAGCGTAGCCGCTCCCGTCTCCGTAGGTGGCCGACTCGGACGCGCCGTTCGCATAACCGGCCTCAGTGCCCACCACACCATGGATCAGCCCCAAGTACTTCTCGATACCCCAGAAACAGCCACCCGCGAAATAGATGGTCTTCACGTCTTCGCCTCCCACGGTCCTCGGTGGCACGGTCACGTCTGCACTGCCGGGCTTGGTGTCGACCGCACAGCCCCAGAGTGAGGACGAGAGCAGCGGCACAAGGACGACTAGCGTGAGCACGCGCGCGATCGATCGACACGTCCGCCCCACGACACCACTCCTTTGCAGGATGACCGTGGAAGTACGGGAGCAAATGCCGTGCAATCGCCAGTCGGCGCTCCTCTATCGTTGCCGCCGCCGCGTGTACTTGAGAAGCCTGCATTACTCTGTGCTCTTCAGACTACGGCGCCGTTCGAACCGCGTTGACTGCCCATCCTGGATCCCGCAGCATCGCTCGGCCCACGCCGATCAGGTCCGCTACCCCCCGCGCAAGAAGACTCTCGGCCTGATCCGCCTCGGTGACGCCCCCCGTGAGGATGACGGGCACCGAGACTGCCGATCTGATGGGAGCTGAGAGTTCCGAGAAGTAGCCGGGCTCGTCGGTGCCAGGACGACTGTATCCGGTGAGCCCGCCGGTGATATCCAGCACGTCGACGCCCGCTTCCTCGAAGCGGAGGGCGGCTTCGATGCTGTCATCGATGACGGTTCCGCCCTCGAGATAGTCGTGAGCACCCAGCCGAAGCAGCAGCAAGAAGTCCGACCCGACCTCGTCTCGCACCGCGCGGATCGCCTCGATGTGGAGCCGGATGCGATTCTCCAACGAGCCACCGTACCGGTCGGCGCGGCGATTGGTGAGCGGCGAGAGGAACTGGTTCAGCAGGTAGCCGTGTGCGGCGTGGAGCTCCACCCCGTCGAAGCCTGCTCGCTTCACGCGCCTGGCGGCCACCGCGAACTGACGGGGGATGTCTGCGACTTCTTCAGGAGTGAGAGCCCGAGGCGCCCGACCACTCCCTATCGGAGTGGCTACATCCGAGGGACCGACGAGAGGCTTTTCGGGCTCGACCGAGGCGGCACCCGCATGGCTGATCTGCACGACTGCCGGGACACCGTTGCCGTGGAAGACCTCGGCGAGCGCCGAGAGCCCCTCGACCATCGCGTCATCTGCCACCGACGGCTGCCCGACGCGATTGCGCCCCTGCTCGCTGATGAAGCAGTGTTCGGTTATCGCGAGGCCAAGAGCCCCGCCGCGCGACTTCTCGTCGTAGTACGCGAGCAGCTCGTCACTCATGCTGCCGTCCGAACTCGCCTTCGATGTCGCCATCGGCGGCAATACAAGGCGGTTCCGTAGCGTGAGAGCACCGATGGTCAGCGGTTCGCACAGGTGAGGCATGGGGGCTCCTTGGCTCTCTGGTGGCGGCACCTTCTGACTATACCCGCAGGTAGACGAAACGGGGCACCCGAAGGTGCCCCATTCAATCCGCTGGTCGGGCTTAGTGGATGCGTTCGTCACCGCTGCGACCGGTTCTTGAGCCTGTCGATCATCTCGGGCTTGATGCCCTCGCGCTCCGACCACACCCTGAGTGCCGCCCAGTCGACTTGCTGGCGCTTGGCCACCATGACAGCCTGGTCGAACGACTGGTTGTCGCGCCAGTGCGCGTATGCGGCGAGACGGTCCATGATGATCTGCGTCGGGCTCACGATCCTGAGCGGACCGTAGTCCGTCTCCAGAACATGCGTCTCATCATCCGGGACGTATGTCTCGCCGAACGCCAGCGGACCCGACGGGAACTCCAGATACCACTTCGTGGCGGCGTTCTCGAATTCCCGCGCGCCCCCCACCCTGGCGAAGCCCAGCGGTGAGATCGCCTCACCGATCACCTTGAGCCTCTCGGTACTGACGAAGTCCAGATCTTTGCTCTCGTACTCGTTGTCGCTGTACAGGGAGACCGCCGCGCCGCCGGATAGAGTCGCCCTCACTCCCGCTCGTTCCAGTGCCTGGCTCACGAGAGCAGCCAACTCATCGAGCGTCGTCTCAGCATCGATCCGCGTCATACTCTCTACTGCTTTCCCGCACGTCGCGGGCGCTGCCGCTGCCGATAGTAGGACTTCACGTCCTCCTCTGGCAGCAGGTCGAGTTCGGCGGCTAGGAACGCCCTGAGATTGCGGACGCTCGGTATCCGGACATTGAACTCGAACACCCGGCTCCTCCCCACCGAACGGCTTACCAGAATGCCGCTCGATTCCAGCCGGCGAAGTTGCCTCTGGACTCCGTTCACCGACACGTCGTAGGTGTCAGCGATACGCGAGGCATGACCTGAGCCGTATGCCTCGAGGAAGAGCAGCACCTGCGCCGCCGAACGATTGCCGAAGATGCTCTCCAAGATGGGAGTCATGGCACGCTCCTCGTCAGCACGATCCGTGGTTCCATTACCACACAGTGTGTTCATATTACCACACAGTGTGGTAATCGTATGGGGCCCGTATCCGAGAGTCGGGATCCCGCAGTAGAATGCAAACGGGGTACCCGAAGGTGCCCCGTCAAAGTACTGGTCGGGCTTGTGGACGCGTCTGTGACCGCAGCCTTGACCGAGAAGCCGCCCGCCCTCGTGACCAGGAATCGTTAGAACACAAGGTCGGGCCGGGCCGCGAGGGGCCCCGTCTCCGTGCAATACTCCCCAGCGCTTTGAGGGTATAGCCAATAGCACTATGGATGAATCCAGGTCGCATTCCTCGTACGACTTCCGTGCAGCGTCGATCGACGCAGATTCCGCTGAGGCCCCTGCCTCGACGCCCGCGGTCACTGCTGCGGCGCCTCCTTCGCTCGCGGAACAACGGCGCGCGAAGGGCAAGCAGACGGCCGCCGAGGCATCGTGGGAGCCCGAGGATGCCACGTGGGCGGATGACGCCGTCGAGGCGGAGGGCGAGGCGCTGTTCCGCTCCATCTACGAGCGCGCCGCCGTCGGCATCGCGCTGGTGGACCTCAAGGGGCGCATATCCAAGTGCAACCCAGCACTCACGAACATGCTCGGCTACGCCGTCGACGACCTTCCCGGACGGGCATTCACCGACCTCTCCCATCCGGAGGACGGTACACTCGACCTACGCCAGTTCGAAGAACTCATCGCGGGACGGAGCGACCACTACACGATCGAGAAACGCTACACCCGCGAGGATGGGTCGGTCCTGTGGGGGCAGATGACGGCATCTTTGGTCTCACAGGAAGGCGACATTCCGCGGTTCGTGATCGGCATAGTCGAGGATGTCTCGGAGCGCCACAACGCCGAGGAGGCGGTCCGGCAGCGAGACCTGGGTATCCGTGAGGCGTACACGCAGGTCATTGCGGCAGTTACCGGGGGCAAGCTCGTGCTGATGGGGACAGATGAGATCACGTCGGAGTTGGGCGACGAGGTCTGCAACGTCGGCGGAATGGCTTCTGCCGAGAATCTCTTTGCAGCGCGCCACCGGCTTGGAGACGTACTGGCGGAGCAGTTCGGCGCCCGCTGCAACGCGGAGGCGCTCGTGCTCGCCGCCGGCGAGGCGATGACCAACGCTCTCAAACACGGGAGCAACGCGCGCATTCGGCTCCTCAAGAAAGACGATCGGGTGCAGGTCGAGGTGGCCGACGATGGTCCGGGTATCGACTTCTCTGAACTCCCGAATGCGACGCTCGTCCCCGGGTACTCCTGCACGACGTCCCTCGGCATGGGATTCACCATCATGCTCGCTGAGTGCGATCGTGTGCTGCTCGCCACCGGGTCGTCGGGCACGCGCATCGTCCTGGAGGCGCTGCATTGCGGCTAACGAGGCAGAATGTGAGGTTTCGGGGACTGGCGCGCACCAAGGATCCGGAGACTGGGTCGCAGGCGAACGCAACAGGGCACCCGAAGGTGCCCTGCGAAATCGCGATGGTCGGGCTTAGTGGACGCGTTTGTGACCGCTGCCGCTCGTTGACCCCGCCACTCCTGCAGTCTACTTCCCTTCCGGGCGAGCCATGTCGGCGGCCACCGCCTCCACGACCCCTCCAGCGTCCGCGACTGCCAGTTCGGCATCCGACTCGGTCGCATCGGGCCAGTCACCCGGGTACCGCGACTCGACTGTCCAGAGGCTCAGCCGACCAAGGTCCTGTGTCGCGGAGCGAACGGCCCACCCCTCCGGCAACAAGTCGGCCAGGAGTTCGAGGTTATGGACGCGCGGCGGTGTCTGGGAGCGAGCGCGGAGTCGGGAGACGACCCCTCCGCTGCGGCCAGATCCTCCCGCGCGAAGCTCATCCACCGCGAGGACTCAACGCGACGATCCTCAGCTGCGGCGCTCATACACGACCTTCCCCTCGCGGAGAGCCGCGCGGAGCACATCCCCGGGCATCTGCCCACGCCGAGCAATCTCGTCCGGGTCGGTCGGAATCACTTCGATGGCGGCCGGTATCCCTCGCAGCGACTTGAGCATCGCAACCGCAGTCTCGCGTTTGTTACCCATCGACGGGAGAACCACGAGAAGGTCGAGGTCGCTGTCCTCGCGCGCATCTTCACGGGCATACGAACCGAACATGATGATGCGCAACGGGTGGAAGGCGGCGACGAGTCGTTCGACCGCCTCGGAGAGCCTATCTATGGCGGGAACCAATGCCGCGCGCAAGTATGCCTCCCATCTGTGGCTGCAACCAGTCTACCCCGAAGGCGGCACGGGGAGCCATGCGCCCAGCGCCACGCTGCAAGCCGCGTGAAGCGTTCCGGCGCAGACACATGAAGTCCCCGCCCCCGCCGGAAACGCAGGAACCGGCCCCGAGGGACCGGTTCCAAGATCGTAGTAATGGTCGCCGCAATCGTACGCTACGCGAACACGCCCAAGCTGCTTCAGGCTCTCGAAGCCTGTGTTCGCACGATGACAGCGTGATCATCGAACTGACAGATTATACCAAGTTCCGGCCTTCTCTTCAAGCTTGAAGCTTGAGCAGCCCGTGCTCTTTGAGTTTGCGCTTGAGCTCGCGAAGCACCTGTTCCAGATGCGGCAGTTCCTTGACCTGATGCACCAGTCGAGTTTCCCACATTCTCGCAAGTCCAGGTCGCTGGAGAGCTTCTCCCAGGCGAGCAGGGTCAACATCCTTCGACTGCGCTTTCTCAGCAAAGGCGGCGGGAATCTGTGGGAAATCGATCTCGGATCGTCCCATCAGGAAGTGAAGGTCATAGACGTCCCTGGGTTCAGTGCGTCCAATCACGGCGCAGAGCTTCTCGGTCAGGACCTCTTCAAGGGTGTAGGACCCAATCTCACGATCAATCCGATCGCTGTAACTGGAGAAGACCAGCTTGTCCACGACCGGGAAGACGAGCCGTTCGGTGAGCGTAAAGTCGACTTTGACGTCTCGGCTGCCAAGACGAGCTTGAAGCGGCCCCGCGAAGCTCACATAGACCGTTAGGCTGTCGGCCCGTCGCTCGACCCGTTGCTCTGACATCTCGAACTGAAAGCCCTCTCCAGTAGCAAGGCGCCTTAGGGTCTCATCGACGACGGCGATGATCGTGTCCGGTTCAACCGTGCCAACGACTGTAAAGTCGAGGTCCTCGGAGTACCGGTAGTCCGGAAAGTAGATCTTCTTGAGGGCGGTGCCACCTTTGAAGGCCAGGTGCTCGCGAAGCGGCGAACTCGCCAACCCGAAGAGCAACCAGGTCAGGACATAGTCCTTCTCGATGACCCGGTCGCTCATCTGCTCTCTGTGGGCGACTTGTGATATCTCTCTTTGGGTGATCATGGGTGGTCCTTCTTCATCATCTTCGTCATGTCGTTACGGCCGCCCTGAGCTCATCAGGGCTCAAGTTGACCCGGACTCGCCACTTGCGAAGATGACGACCTTCATCGGGAAGCGTGGGGTCGAACAGGGTGTAGCTCGCTGACACGAGTCCTCGGAGTTCTTCACGTAACTCGGGGGTGCCAAGTTCGAAGGTCTCAAGGAGAAAGCCCAGGCGCTTGGCGACACTCTTGCGGCCGAGCCGGGTTACATAGCTACTGAGCCTGTCGAAATCGATCTCGTCGCGTTTGGCCCAGATGCCTCTGGCGACCTCGATGATGCCACCCGAGAGATCCGGGCGATCCAGACAGTCAACGATGGTGCGCTCAAGGTCGGAGACAAGGACCTTCTGAGCTGGAGTCACCCAAGCCGCTTCACTCCCCCACATGTCTGCGGGCTTCGTGGTAACGAAGCGATACGTGGCGCCGGCGATCTTCTTTTCGATCCGGCGAACTGGGGTTGAGACATAGACGGTCAAGACCGGGTTGGTCGTCATCTCATGGATCTCTAGCGCCGAGAAATGTGAGAGGCAGTAGTCGGCGGGCTCGATCAGGTACTTGGCGACCACGAACCAGTTCTCGGAGTACTCTGCTCCCTCGCCTGCCGAGAGCGGCACGATGAGGTAGACACCGCGGTTCAGACGGATGAGCCACTTCTTCTTGATGAGCTTGGCAATCAGGAGATCAACCGCATGCTCAGAAGTCCCTGCCACAACTCGAGCATCCTCAGTGGTGAAGACCTGCTTGTCTTGGGATGCCAAATCGGCCAGGAACTTCGCTTCGGTCTGTCCTAGGGTCTTTGAGAGTGTCATCAGGTATTCATCATGTTTCGTGTACATTATCTCTCCTACTGAGAGAGATTGTATACACCAGACATAACGCTGTCAAGACCGAACTCTCGTCTCGCCACTTGAGCAAGGTTACTTTCGCGGTCCTCGCCAAGTTCGAGACAAGCGGTCTTCGATCAGCGCGGCGTCAAATGATTCCGGTGTCCACATAGGACCCATGTTCCCGCGCACCCAGTCGGCGAGCTCTTGGCCCCAATCATCCACTGGCTCACCGGCGTAGGTCCGCTGAATCTGCTCGTAACCCGGCAATCCACCGCAGTCTTCAGGCGGCGCCGAACACGCCCCGCCGAGCAGCGCAGGCAACCGCCTCGCATCGATCTCTTCCACTCCTTCGATCTGGATCAAATGCAGCCAGTCATCACCGAAGTCGTAGCGGTACTCGAACTTGTTAATCTCCCATCCAACCAGATGAGTGAGACGGATGCGACGTTCGTCGGCCGGTGGAGCCATGACCCTCTGGACATACGAAGGCTCAACGCCATCGGCAAGCATTCTTTCGCACCACTCCTGGCCTGGCGGATCCCACTCGACTTCATCTGGCAAGACTGCTGTCCAGCTCTCGAACTCGAAACGATGCAGATGGTAGTCCTGCCATCCGAAAGTCGCTTGAACAACACGGTGCAGACCATTCAGGGTGAACCGCTCCGGCACGAGCACACGGCGCCAGACGGCGGGCTCAATGTCTTCGAGGGTGATCAGCAATGTGACAGCATCCATCGGCACAGTGTACAGCGAGAAATCGTTCTGGGCGCAGGAGCTATAACTAAGAGAGGCCCAGAATTGATCCGGGCCTCTCTTCACCTCTCCAGGCGTTCGCATAGGCGAAGTCTGGCTAATTTTGGTCGGGCTGACAGGATTTGAACCTGCGACCCCTTGACCCCCAGTCAAGTGCGCTACCAAGCTGCGCCACAGCCCGAATCACGCCGCCCGCGGGCGGCAGGGAATCATACTAGGCGACGCGCGGGCGGCGTTCAAGCCGCACGGCGAAGGTGACCGGCGTGGTCGGGTGAGGGGCCATGCGCCAGTCGACGATATCGGGCGGAGACCAGCATGGCCCCTCACCCGACCACGCCCCGCCCTACTCGCCCTTGCGCTCCGTCACGCCGCCCCGGTACGCCACGACCTCGACATCCTCGAGCGTCACGAGCCCGTCTCCCACCATCGCGGCGAACATGGCGGCGAGCGCGGCGATGCGCGAGGCGCCGTCGACGACGGTCACGACGACCGGCTCGTCGGCGGACATCCGCAGCGCGTGGGCGCCGTGGATGCGGCTCGTCGCGCCGAATCCTTCGATCCCGCGCAGCACGGTCGCGCCGGCGCATCCCGCCGTGCGCGCCGAGTCGACGAGCGCGGTGTAGAGCGGCTTGCCGTCGTACGTCTCGCGCGCGCTGATGTACGCGGAGAGCTTCTTAGCCTTGCCTGTGATGTCCATACCGGGCCTCCCGGTTCTGTCAATCGTTCGTGCGCCGCGCCTCGAGCAGCGCGGCGAGGCGGTCGCAGAGCACGCCCGCGAGCGCGCGCTTGTGCATGCGCGGCAGCTCCTCGGCACCGTCTGCGGTCACGAGCACCACCTCGTTGTCGTCGGAGTCGAAACCCAGGCCGGAGCGCGACACGTCGTTGGCCACGATCAGGTCGAGCCGCTTGCGCCCTAGCTTGCCGCGCGCGTTGCCGAGCACGTCCTCGGTCTCGGCGGCGAAACCGACGAGCACGCGGCCGCCCTTGCGCGCGCCCAGCTCGGCGAGCACGTCCTGCGTGCTCTCGAGGCGCAGCGCCTCCGGCTCGCCGTCCTTCTTCATCTTTCCCGCTGCCGCCTCTACCGGACGGAAGTCGGCGACCGCGGCGCTCATCACGACCGCGTCGGCGTCGTCGAATGAGGCGAGCACCGCTTCACGCATCTGCGTGGCGGTCTCCACGCGCACGATGTCGCAGCCGAAGGGGTCCGGCAGCGCACTCGGCCCGCTCACGAGCGTCACCTTCGCCCCCCGGCGCGCGGCCTCCTCGGCGATGGCGTAGCCCGTCTTGCCCGAGGAGCGGTTGCCGATGAAGCGCACGGCATCGATCGGCTCGCGGGTGCCGCCCGCGGTGACCAGCACGCGCGCGCCCTCGAGGTCGCGGGAACGCGCGAGAACCACTTCCACCGCCTCGGCGATGACCGCGGGCTCCGCGAGACGCCCCTCGCCCACCGTCCCGCACGCGAGCTCGCCGCTCGGCGGCTCGACGATCACCGCCCCGCGTGCGCGCAGCGTCGCCACGGCGGCCTGAGTGCTCTCCTTGCGCCACATGTGCGTGTTCATCGCCGGGGCGATCACCAGCGTCGCCTCGGTGGCGAGCACGGTCGTGGTGAGAAGGTCGTCGGCGCGCCCCTGCGCGAGCTTCGCGAGCACGTTCGCCGTGCACGGCGCGATGACCAGCGCGTCAGCCTCCTCGGCGAGCGAGACATGGCGGACCGGCGCGTCCGAGTCCTCCCACATACCCACAGCGACCGGGTTGCCCGTGAGGGTGCGCAGCGTGAGCGGACCGACGAAGTGCGTCGCGGCCTCGGTCATGACCGCCTTCACGCGATGGCCGCGCTTGACGAGCAGGCGCGCGAGCTCGCACGCCTTGTAGGCGCCGATGCCGCCGGTCACCCCGAGGACGACCGTCCTCTCGTCCAACGCTTCGCTCACCGCGTCCTCGCCGTCCTTCCGGCCGTCTTGGAACAAGCATCGTACCACCACGGCGGTTCGGGAATGAACCGTTGGACGGTCGACACACGAGGAGGCTTGGTTTGGACGACCTGGCGCGCGCGCACGGCGAGGAGGTCCGCATCACGATGGGCGGCGCGGCCGGCCTCGGCATCAAGGCCGCCGGGCAGACGCTCGCGCGCTCCTTCTCACGCTCGGGACTGCACGTCTTCGACCTCACCGAGTACCCGTCGCTCATCAAGGGCGGCCACAACGTCTACCGGCTGCGGGTGGCCGCTCACGAGCTGTACAGCCACGTCGAGCCGACCGACATCCTCGTCGCCCTCGACCGCGTCACCGTCGAGATCCACGCGCCCGACCTCGTACAAGGCGCGGCGATCGTCTACGACCCGGCCGACGTCGACGTCACCGGCCTAGTCGACGCGTCGCGCGTGTGCGTGGCGCCCGTGCCGCTCTCCGAGATCGTCAAGACCGCCGGCGGCCCGAAGATCATGCGCAACGTCGCCGCTCTGGGCGCCGTCCTCGGCCTCATGCACTTCCCGCTCGACCCGCTGCTCGATTCGCTTCGCGCGCAGTTCGCGGCCAAGGCGCCCGAGATCGCGGAGCAGAACGTCGCCGTCGCCACGGCCGGATACGAGCACGGCTCCAACGCCGAGTGCGCCTTCCCCTTCCGGCTCGAGCCGGTCCCCGGGGCGTCGGCGCGCCTGCTCGTCGACGGCAACGAGGCGATCGGGCTCGGCGCGCTCGCCGCGGGTGTGGGCTTCTACGCCGCCTACCCGATGACACCCGCCTCGTCGCTGCTGCACTTCATGGCGGCGCACGACCGCGAGCACGGTGTGGTCGTCAAGCACACCGAGGACGAGATCGCCGCGATGAACATGGTCGTAGGCGCGGCGTTCGGCGGCGCGCGCGCGATGTGCGCCTCCGCCGGCGGAGGTTTCGCGCTGATGGTGGAGGCGCTCGGGCTCGCCGGCGTGAGCGAGTCGGCCGTCGTCGTCGGCGTCTTCACCCGGCCCGGCCCGGCGACGGGCCTCCCCACCTGGACGGAACAGAGCGACCTGCGCTTCGTCATCCACGCGGCTCAGGGCGAGTTCCCCCGCGTGGTGCTCGCGCCCGGCGACCGCGCCCAGGCGTTCGAGCTGACGTGGAAGGCGTTCGATCTCGCCGACGCGCTGCAGACGCCCGTGATCCTGCTCGGCGACACGTACCTCTCGGACAACCGGCAGACCGTCGAGCCGTTCGACCTCGGCGCCGTCACCGTCGACCGCGGCGACATGGTCGCCGAGGGTGAGGTCGAGGGTTACCTGCGCTACCGCGTGACCGACACCGGCGTCTCCACCCGCGCCCTGCCCGGCGTCGCGGGCGCGACGCAGGTCGTGAACTCCTACGAGCACGACGAGTACGGCTTCGCCGCGGAGAGCGCCGAGAACCGCCTCGCCCAGAACGGCAAGCGCATGCGCAAGCTCGAGCTCGCCCGCGGCCTCGTACCGCCCCCACGCATCTTCGGTCCCGAGAAGGCGGACGTGTCGCTGCTCGCCTTCGGCTCGACGATCGGGCCTTGCCGCGAGGCGATGCGCTGGCTCGCCGAGGACGGCCTCAGCGTGAACCTCATGCAGACGCTCACGGTCTGGCCCTTCCCCGCCGACGAAGTCGGCGCCTTCCTGCGCGGCGCGAAGCGCTCGCTCGTCGTCGAGGGGAACCTCACGGGGCAGCTCGAGGGGCTCGTGCGCCAAGAGTGCCTGCTGGCGCCGGACGACTCGCTCCGACGCTTCGACGGACGCCCCTTCTCGCCCGAGCAGATCTACGCGAAGGTCAGGGAGGTGGCCGACCGTGCCTAGCGCGAAGGACTTCGAGACGAGCGTCACCCCGACCTGGTGCCCCGGGTGCGGAAACTTCGGCATGTGGCAAGCGCTGCGCGGCGCCTACGAGGAGCTGGGCTGGGACCTGAGCGGGTTCGCGGTCGTGTGGGGCATAGGTTGTCATGGCAACGGCGCCGATTTCACGCGATGCCAGGGCTTCCACGCTCTGCACGGCCGCGCGCTTCCCGTCGCGACAGGCCTCGTGCTCACGCGCCCCGACCTGAAGGTCGTCGTGGAGATGGGAGACGGCGACTGCTACGGGATCGGAGGCAACCACCTCCTCCACTCGTGCCGCCGCAACATCGCCATGACCGCCATCGTCCACGACAACCAGGTCTACGGCCTCACCACCGGCCAGGCCTCCCCCACCACGGAGCACCTCGTGCGCACGCCCTCCACGCCGACGGGCGTGCTCGAGCAGCCGGTCAACGCCGTCGGCCTCGCCGTCGCCGAGGGCGCGACGTTCGTCGCGCGCGGCTTCGCGGGAGACGTGCCCCACCTGCAAGCGCTGCTCGTCGCGGCCCTCTCGCACAAGGGCTTCGCGCTCGTCGACGTCCTCCAACCGTGCGTCACTTGGAACAAGCTCAACACCTTCGGCTGGTTCCGCGAGCGGGTCTACAAGCTCGACGAGTCCGGACACGACGCGAGCGACCGCGCCAAGGCGCTCGAGCTCTCCCTCACCGCGTTCCACGAGATGACGTGCACGCCCGAGGAGTGCCGCGTCCCCATCGGCGTCTTCTACCGGGTCGAGGGCGTGGAGACATACCAGGACGGCCTCACGCACGTCGACCGCCCATCGTGGCGGTACGCGATCGGCCCGCGCGACGTCGCGGCAACCATGTCCACGCTCACATAGGAAGGATCCGAGATGACCCTCAAGGGCAAGCGGGTGCTCGTCACCGGCGGGACGGGCGCGCTGGGACAGGCGATCGCGCTCGACCTGCTCGATCGCGGCGCATGGGTGGCGGTGACGTACCGCGACCGCGCGGAGGCCGACGCGCTGCTCGAGCGCTGCGCGAACGCGCCGTGCGACATCCACGCGCTGCCGTGCGACCTCACCGATCCCGTCTCGGTCGACTCGGCGGCCCAAGCGGTGCTCGCCGGAGGCGCACTCGACGGGCTCGTCCTCGCCGCGGGCACGTGGGACGGCGGCCACCCGGTGTGGGAGGCCCCCGCCGACGAGGCGGAGCGCCTCATGCGCACGAACTTCCTCACCGCCGTTCACCCCATCCGCGCGTTCGTCCCCGGGATGGTCGAAGCGGGCGGCGGCGCGGTCGTCTCCGTGGGCTCGAGGATCGCGCTGCGCAACCGCAAGGGCTCCGTGCTGGCGGCCGCGTCGAAGGCGGCCCTTGTCGCGCTGACCGAGGGTCTCGCGGAGGACCTCAAGGGCACCGGGGTCTCCGCGTTCTGCGTGCTCCCGTCGACGATCGACACGCCGGCCAACCGCGCGGCGTTCCCGAACGCGGACCCGAAACGATGGGTGGCGCCACAGCGCATCGCCGCGATCATCGCGTGGCTGCTCGACGCCGAGGCGTCCGTGGCCAGCGGAGCGGTCGTCCCGGTCTACGGCGACGCCTGAAGCCGCACAGGCCCTACTTCAGGAGAGCGAAGACGCGGTTGCGCAGGATGCGCGTGATGTCGGGGCGCTCCAGCTTGGTGAACTTCATGCCGAGCGCCTTGATGATCGCCCGGTTCGTGATCACGAAGTGCTCCGTACCCTCGGCGAGGCGCAGAAGGTACTCGAGATCCCCATCCTTCATCGGGCGCTCGTACGCCTTGAACACCATCGCGTCCTGACCGTTCTCGTCCCTGCGGGAGATCGTCTCACCGGTGACCTCGACGAGACACGAGACGGGTCGGATGCCCTGGAAGCGCTGGGCGATGATGAGGAATATGCGCCCCGAGGCGACCTTGAAGCCGCAATCGGCTTCCCAGTCCGCACCGTGGTAGACCACGAATTTCACATCGCTGCTCATCGTCTTACCATACCGCTCGACCTAGGGATTTACAAAGGGTCGGGCGACGGGCGGCCTCAGACGAGACCGAGCGTCTTCCCCGCCTCTGCGAACGCGTCGAGGGCCTGATCGATGTCCTCGTCGGTATGGGTGGCCATGAGGCAGGTGCGCAAGCGGTCGGTGCCGCGCGGCACCGCGGGATGAACGATCGGACAGACGAAGACCCCGCGATCGAAGAGCATGCGCGTGAGGTCCATCGTCTTCGCCTCGTCCCCCACCATGACCGGCACGACGCACGTCGACGAGGCCATGGTGTCCCAACCCTGGGCCTTGAGACCGTCCGCGTACTTCGCGGCCTGTTCGTGGAGGCGCGTGACCCGCTCGGGCTCGTCCTCGATCACGTCGAACGCCGCTAGGGCGGCCGCCGTCGAAGCGGGAGGCAGCGCCGCGGAGAAGATGAACGGGCGCGACATGTGGCGCTGGTAATCGACGATGTCGTGCGCCGCAGCCAGATAGCCGCCGACCGAGGGGATCGACTTGCTCAGCGTCCCCATCTTCAGGTCGATGCAGCCCTCCATGCCGAAATGCTCCTCGATGCCATGACCCGTCGCGCCCAACGCACCTATCGAGTGCGCTTCGTCGACCATGAGGCGCGCGCCGTAGCGCCGGCACAGCTTCAGCGTCCGCGGCAGGTCCATGATGTCGCCGTCCATGGAGAAGACCGCGTCGGCGATGACGAGGACGGTCCCGTAGCGCCCCTCCGACTCGGCCAGAACGCGCTCGAGGTGGGCCATGTCGTTGTGGCGATACGTCTTCCACTTGGCGCCCGAGAGCAGACATCCGTCGACGATCGACGCGTGATCGAGCTTGTCCATGACGACGAGGTCGCCGGGGCCGACGAGCCCGGTGATGATCGCGATGTTCGTGACGTAGCCGGACGAGTAGACGCATGCGTCCTCGCGGCCGGTGAATGCGGCGATCCTGGCTTCGAGACGTTCGTGGAGGTCCGTCGTGCCCGTCAGCAGACGCACGCCGCCCGCGCCGGAACCGTACGTGTCCACGGCCTCCTTCGCGGCGGCCTCGATGCGCGGGTGGCCGATGAGACCGAGGTAGGAATAGGAGGCCAGCATGACCATCTCGCGTCCCTGGGCCTGCACGCGATGGTTAGTGCGCCCGGTGATGGTCTGCAGGTAGAAGTAGCGGTCCGCGTCCTGCAAAGCGCTGCGGCGCGCGACGAATTCCTCGACCTTCCCGCTCATGGCGTCCTGAAGGACGGGGCGTTCGACGGTCTCCACTTGACTTCCCCCTCGACGTGTCGCGGGCCGGCACCCGCCTTGTACACACTCTTGTGTACAAGGATACCAGAGCCGCGGACATCCGGGGACGGGCTTGCGTCAGATGCCGAGCGCGCGCACGGCGGCGACGAACGCCTCCTCGGTGATGCCGGCGCGCCAATGCCCCGTAGCGAGCGCGACGATGTATACCAGCAGCCACGTCCCGACCACACCGACCGGCCAGACCCACCACGGGAACCGCAAGCTGCCGAACGCGCGCGCCGTGAGCGCTCCGGGCGCGGGGCAGTCGAGCACGCAGTCGAGGCAACCGTCGCACTCGGGCGCGCGCACCGAACGGAGGCGATCGACCGGGACCGCCGCGTGACAGACCGCCGCGCACCTCCCGCAGTCGATGCACGGCCCCGGGTCTCTCACGACGGTGCACAGCGACGCGACGCCGCACGCGCCGTAGAGCCCACCGAGCGGGCACAGATATCGGCACCAGGCGTTCCCGAGAAGGAACGAGCCCACGCCGACGACCGCGCCGACGGCGAGATACACCGGCTTGATGCGGACGAGCAGCGACAGGATCTTGATGTCGGCCACCGCGTAGTACGGGATCGTCTGGAACTCCAGGGCGACCGCGACGGGGAGGAAGGCGAGCCACCCGACGAACATGGCGGTGCTGACGTAGCGCAGCCCGCGAAGCGCGAGATCGACGACGCGCGGCAGGCGCAGGCTGCGCCCGAGCGCCTTGCGTCCCGCCCAGCCGAAAGCCTGCCACACGCTCCCCACGGGACAGATCCATCCGCAGAAGCCCCGCTTGAAGAGGAACGACAGAAGCAGCGCCCCGATGATGATCACCATCCCCGCGGGCACGACCGGGTCGAAGGTACCCGACTTGATCCACGCGAAGAAGCTCATGTACGCGCCGAGCGGTATGAGCCCCGCGACGGCCTCGGGACGCGCGACGTGCGCGCCCTCCCCCACGGTCCACAGGTAGAACATCCAGAGGCGCGCACACAGGTAGACGAAGAACGCCAGGAAGACGACGCGCACGACCGAACGCGGCCTGACGTATCGCGTCCAGTTCCTCCGGAGGACGGGACGCGCGTGAGCGTCTTCGGGCATGGATCCTCCGGCACGGGGACGGACGGGGCACGGCGGACAGTATGACAGCCCCGGGTCGGCGGCGACAACCTCGCGGGGGTATATAGTCGTCGGGCGGCCGACGGCCGCCGGGAGGAGGAGCCGTGCCGACAGCGCTCTTGGTCATCGCACCCGAGGGTTTCCGGGACGAGGAGTACGCGCACCCGAAGGAGGTCCTCGAGCGGCGCGGCGTGACCGTCGTGACGGCGAGCGTCGCTCCCGGCCCGTGCCGGGGCAAGCTCGGCATGACAGCGCGTGCCGACGTGGCCCTCTCGGAGGCCGACACGGAGGACTACGACGCGGTGGCCTTCGTCGGAGGACCGGGCGCCTCGATCTTCTTCGACGACGAGGCGGCCCAGCGGTTCGCCGCGGCGATGGACACCGCGGGAAAGGTCGTCGCGGCCATCTGCATCGCGCCGTCGACGCTGGCGCGCGCGGGGCTGCTCGCAGAGCGCGCGGCCACGGCCTTCCCCGACCGCGCCGACGATCTGATCGCCCACGGTGCCCGCTTCACGGGCGCCGACGTCGAGATCGACGGACACATCGTCACGGCGAACGGCCCGGCCGCCGCTCGCTCCTTCGGCGACGCGATCGCCGACCTGCTCGAACCGTGACAGAAGCCGACGAGAGGAACGAGAGACCACATGAGGATATACCGCTGCCGCATCTGTGGAGAGACGTACCTCGGCTATGAGCCGACCTCCAACTGCCCGTTCTGCGGGGCTCACCGGGAGTTCCTGATAGACCCGAGCGTGTACTCTCCGAACGTCAACGACGTCGTGCTGACCGAGAGCGAGCGCGCCGACCTAGAAGCCGCCGTGGAGCTCGAGCGCTCGAACACCCGCTTCTACCTGGGTATGGCGCAACACCACGACAACGAGACGCTCGCGTCGGCGTACAAGAGGCTCTCCACGATCGAGGCCGAGCACTGCTCGCTGTTCTGCAAGCTCCTCAAGGTGCCGAAGCCGGACGACCTGCGCGACCCGGGCGAGACGACCGGCTCCTGGGAGGGTGACATCGAAGAGTCGATGCGCCGCGAGACGGCCGCCTCGGCGCTCTACGCCGAATTCATGGGACGCGCCACGGCCCCGCGCCTACGGGAGGTCTTCGGCGCCGTGAGCGACGTCGAGGCGGACCACATCGCGCTCGACGGCCTCGCCAAGACGTACATCTGACGAGCCGCCGCGCTCTACAGCTCCTGACGCCGGAAGACGGCGACCGCCAGCGCGACGCACGCCGCGCCGAGCAGGAGCGCGGTCGCGACCGGCCACAGCAGCGCGGGGTCTTTCCCGGCGACGATCTCGGACGGCGCGACGACGAGCCCCGCCGGGCTGCGGCGCAACGTCGGCCCCCACGCGGTGAGCACGGACAGCACGAGGAAGACCCCTAGCCCGAGACCGGCCGCTCCCGCCTGCGAGTCCACCACCGTCGAGATCAGCGTCATGACACCGAGGAGCATCAGGCCGAAGGCGAGCCACACCGCGGTGGCTCGGACGAGGTCGCCGGGCGGCGCCGTGCCGAAGACACCGAGCGTCACTCCCCACGTGATGGCGGCGCCGGCGCAGACCGTCCCGACGAGGAGGACCCCTTGCGACACGACCTTCGCGAGGACGAATCCCGCGCGCGAGACCGGTTTCGTGAGCACGAGCGCGACCGTCCCCGCCCTCTTCTCCGATGAGATGAGACCGCCGAAGATGACGACGGCCGCGATCGCCACGATCTGGCCGAGGTTCTTCGTCCACTGCGCGTAGGCGTCGTGCCACGTCGGGTCGGGCATCGTGATGGTGAGCCCGGGCGTCGACATGGACGCGATCAGCTGCGGCGTCAGTTTCGCCAGCACCGGCCCGCTCAGCGCGAAGAAGAGCACCATCCCCGGCAGCACCCAGATGCGCCAGGTCCGCGCGATCTCGACGAACTCCTTGCGGAGGAACGCGGTGAACCCTCTCATCGCGACCTCTCCCCCACCAGGTCGACGAAGACCTCTTCGAGAGAGACCTCACCGCTCTCGAGGCTCACGATGCCCACGCCCGCCGCGGCGAGCACCGCCGGCAGACCGCGCTGCGCCGCTTCGAGGTCGGTGACCGTGAGATGCAGCGACCCCGAGGCGTCCACCTCGACGCTCGACGCCCAAGCCTGCGCGCGCAGGTCCGCGACGACGCGCTCCACATCGCCGTCGACCTCGAGCGTGATGTGCCGCTGGCCGTGGCGCGCCCGCAACTCGTCCATCGGCGCGCACGCGACGACCCGACCGCGGTCGAGCACGGCCACCGTGTCGCAGACGCGCTCCACATCGGCGAGGATGTGCGTCGAGAAGAACACCGTCGTCCGACCGCGCAGCGCAGCCACCATCTCGAGGACCTCCTTGCGCCCGATGGGATCGAGCGCGCTGGTGGGCTCGTCGAGCATGAGCAACCGCGGAGCGTTGATCAGCGCCTGCGCTATACCGAGGCGTTGCTTCATGCCGCGCGAGAATCCTCCGACGCGCGTGGAGACGTCCGCGAGGCCCGCGAGGTCGAGCAGCGAGCCGACACGGTCGTCGAGCGTCTTGCCGCGCAGACCGAAGAGCGAGCCCGCGAAGCGGAGGAACTCCTCGGCGCTCATCCACTCGTAGAAGCCGGGCACGTCCGGCAGGAAGCCGATCTCCGCCCTGGACTCGTTGCCCGCCCGCGCCACGTCACGCCCGAACACCCGCACCCTGCCCGAAGTCGCACGCGCGAGTCCGGTAAGGATGCGCAGGGTGGTGGTCTTGCCCGCGCCATTGGGGCCGAGGAAACCGAAGACCGAGCCCTGCTCGACTCGAAGGTCCACCCTGTCCAGCGCCCGGAACCCTTTGAACGTCTTGACGAGGCCGGTGCACTCGACGGCGGCCGTCATCGCTTCTCCGCGGGACCGTAGAGCAGGTCCGCCGCGGCTGCGGCGCGATCGCCGGCGGGCAGGTTCCGCTCCCCTTCCACAGCCGGAGCAGGACGGCGCGCGATGGCCAGGTAGATCACGGCGCCGACGATCTCGCCGAGCACCACGACGGTCGCCCACAGCCATCTCGAACCGTTCAGACGGTCAGCCGGGCGTCTTGCGAGGTCGACGAGCACGACGACCTGCAGCGTCAGCTGCACCACGACGAGCGCGGCGACCGCCCAAGCGATACCGACGGAGACGTTCATCAGCTCCGCTAGCTGCTCCAATGCCTTCCCCTCTCCATCACCCGCTCGAAGACCGCACGGTAGCGCGGAACGAGACGGTCGAACGTGTACTCCTCGGCGACGGCCCGCGCCTCGCCCGGCGCCGGTCTCTCGCGCACGAGCTCGCGCAGTCGCGTCACGAGCGCCCCATCGTCCGCGTAGCGCATATCCGCAGGATACACCTCGGGATACGCAAGACGCTCGGGCACGAGAGGACGACAGCCGGCGTAGGCGGCCTCGATCATCGCGAGGCCGAAGAACTCGTTGCGCGCCGTGGAGACCGCCACGTCGCACGAGGCCAGAAGCCGCGCGTACGCGTCGGCGCCGTCCGGACGCCCGAGCATGACCAGCCGGTCGCCGAGGATCCCTCGCGCCTCGTCGAAGACCGCCGGACGGTCCGCGAACTCCTGCCCGGCGACGGCGACCTCGAAGTCGAGCCCCTCCGCCGCGAGCGCGCCGACGGCACGGAAGAAAGCGTCCGGGTCCTTGTCGTGCTCCCAGCGGTGCGGCCAGACGATCCGCACGCGCTCTCCGCGCTCCACGGGCGCCGCGTCGAACGGGGCGGGATCGAAGGGCGGGGCCAGGACCTCGGACTTCTCCGCTATGCGCTCGGCGACGCGCGAGGGGACGTGGTCGGGGAAGGACCGCAGGAACCCCGGAGTCTCGGCCAGGAACCCCTCGAGATTCCATCTCGAGTTGAAGAGGCACGCATCGGCCGCGAGCGCCGAAGTCAGGTTCGTGAGCGGGAACTGGAAGTCCCACTCGGCGTCGTGGCGCGTCGGATACGTCAGCTGGTTCTCGTGGAAGTAGACGACGGCGGGAACTCCCGCCACCGCTTCGCCCGCGAGCCCCTTGAACTCCGCCAGGTTCACGAACGTCGAGGCGAGGACGAGGTCCCAGCGCGCTCCCTCCCCATGCAGGCGGCGTGCTTCGTCCGCCATCGTGATCGCGGAGCCGCGCATGCGCCACTTCCACTTGCGCGCGGGCAATGTGAGCAGATCGCTCTCCCAGGGAAGGCGCGCGAGCAGGCCTTCGAGGACGGCGCGATGGGAGCCGCCGAAGTACGGCTCGAGCACGAGCAGGCGCGTCACCTCGCGCTCCCTCGCATCGCCGCGCAACGGTACGTCCGCGTCGTGCGCGAACCCATCGCGTCCGCGACCATGCGCGACACATCGAGCCCTCGCTCGGCCTCGTCGAGCTCGGCGATCGTCGCGTGCGTGGCAGGCCTGCGCGGCATGAACAGCGTGCAGCAGTCGGTGTGAGGCTCGATCGACATGTCGTACGTGCCGATAGTCCGCGCCCGCGTGATGATCTCGTTCTTGTCCATGCCGATCAGCGGACGCAGGACGGCGATGGTCGCCGCCGCGTCGACGGCGGCGATGTTCTCGAGCGTCTGCGAGGCCACCTGCCCGAGGCTCTCGCCGGTCACCAGCGCCAACGCGCCCACCTCGCGCGCGACCTCCTCGGCGATGCGCAGCATGAGCCTGCGGTAGAGCAGGACGCGGAGATCGGGCGGCGCGAACAGCGATATCTCCTTCTGGAGGTCTCCGAAGCGCACCACCTGCAGAGCGGCGAGACCACCGTAGAGTCCGAGCCGCTCGCAGAGGTCGCCGGCGATGCGCGCGGAGTGGCCGTCCGTGTGGGGCTCGCCCGAGAGATGGAGCGCGGTCACGACGGCTCCGCGCTTGATGGCGCGCCAGGCCGCCACCGGCGAGTCGATCCCCGCCGACAGCAGCGCGACGACATGGCCGGAGACGCCCGTGGGCAGTCCGCCCACCCCTTCGACGCGCCGGGAGAAGACGTACGCCTCGCCCTGGACGACCTCGACGCGCACGATCGCGTCCGGGCGCGAGAGGTCGACGCGACGACCGGTCTTCTCGACGAGGTACGCGCCGACCTCGACGTTCATCTCGGTGCCGGAGAGTCCTTGGGCCGTCGCGGAACGGCGAGCCTCCACCTTGAAGCTGCCGTCCGCGGCCTCGCCGAGGGCGATCAGCGCAGCGCGGCCTATTTCGCCGACATCGCGGCTGGTCACGTAGGCGTCGCCGACGCTGGTGACACCCGGCTGCCGCGCGACCCGCTCGAGGGCCTGGGCACGCTCGGAGCCCCCGGCGTCGCCGGCGGGAACGAGAACGCGGCTGGCGATGCGGATCGGCTCGGGCAACGGGAGGTCTTCAAGGGCGAAGCGGATGTTCTCCAACAACCGACGCTCGAAGACGGCGCGGTTGCGCCCCTTCAGACCGATCTCGTGGTAGTGGACGAGCAGGGCGCGCTCGAACATCGGCGCGTCTCCGCTCCTACTTGATGCTTTCCTTGACGCGCTCGTACGAGACGTCGCCGTCGGCGATCTCCTCGAGCGCGAGCGTCAGCGGCTTCGTCGACGTGATGGAGACGAGCTGCGGCGCCTGCATGGTGAGCAGCGCCTGGTCGCGGACGCCGTGGATCATGTCGTTGATCTGGCGCGCGCGCTTCGCCGAGACGGTACACAGCGTGTACTTCGAGTCGACCTTCTCGAGCAGCAGGTCTATGTCAGGCTTGATGACCATGTGAGGTGTCGGTCCTTCCTTGCACGTGTCGCGCCGTCACGGCGATACGACTATCTCCTCAAGCCGGCGCAGAGCCTGAAGGACATCGTCATTCATTACCACATAGTCGTACGTACCCACAAGCGACAGCTCGCGCTCGGCGGTCTCGAGACGCGTCGCCACCTGGTCTTCCGTCTCGGCTCCCCGTTGCCGGATCCTTCTCGCCAGTTCCTCGCGGGAAGGAGCGACGATGAAGACCGTCACCGCCTCGGGCATCCGCTCACTGACCTGGAACGCGCCCTGCGGATCGATCTCGAGGATCACCGTCTTGCCGAGCGCGAGTTCGCCCTCGACGGCGGAGCGCAGGGTCCCGTACCGGTTCCCGTGGACCTCGGCCCACTCGAGGAAGTCCCCCGATCCCACGCGCGCGTCGAACTCGCCCGGTGCGAGGAAGCGGTAGTCGACCCCGTCGACCTCGCCGGGCCGGGGTGTGCGCGTGGTCGCGGAGACCGAGAGGGAAAGCTCAGGGACCCTGGCAAGCAACTTCTTGACCAGGGTCCCTTTACCCGCACCTGACGGTCCCGAGATGATGAAGAGCTTCCCTCTCATGGACCGTGCTTCCGACCGTCAGCCGAGCCGCTTCATGAGCTCCTCGCGCTGGCGCGCGCCGAGGCCCTGAACGCGACGGCTCACGGAGATCTCGAGTTCGTCCATGACCTTCGCGGCCTTCGCCTTGCCGAACCCGGGAAGGCTCTCGAGCAGCGTGGTCACCTTCATGCGTGCGACGATCGGATCGTCCGCCTTCTTCATGACCTCGGCGAACGAGACCTTGCCGGCCTTGATCTTGCCGCGCAACTCGGCCCTCTTCTGACGGGCCTCAGCCGCCTTCTTGAGTGCGGCCTTGCGATCTGCTTCTGACAGGTTCGGCAGAGCCATCTGTTCCTCCTCGTCTCTCCGGGCGGAGTCATCCTCCCCCACCGTGCGCGCCCGGAGGCGTCGCACCCCTCACCAGCAGCCTGATACTACCCCTGACCTGTAGGAATGCCAACCCCTACAAAGAAAGTCTCCGACTCCCCGGCGAGTCGAGGCCCTCGCCGGCCGCGCACAGGCCACAGGATCCCGGTTCCCAAGACTCGACCTCGAGGGCAAGTAGAGCCTCCAGAGGCACGTCGAACGCCTTCGCTCCGCCGCGGTCGACGAGCGCCGCCACGGCGACCGGGACCGCACCCGCATCTCGCACGAGTCCCACCACCTCGGCGACGGATCCTCCCGTCGTGACCACGTCTTCCACGACGAGCACTCGAGCACCGGAAGGCACGTGGAACGACCTGCGGAAGGTCATGCACCCTTCCTGCCGTTCGCTGAAGATGAACTTCACCCCCAGGGCTTGCGCGACGGCGAAACCGATGATGATGCCGCCGATCGCGGGAGACGCGACGAGGTCTATGTCCTTGTCCATCACACGGCCCGCGATGGCGCGCGCGAACCGGGTCGTGAGCCCTGGATCCTCCAGGACGCGCGCGCATTGCAGATATGTGTCGGAGTGTCGACCCGATGTGAGCCTGAAATGCCCGCGCAGGACGGCGCCCGCGGACCTGAACGCATCCAACACCTCGTCTTGGGTCATCTCCTCCACTCAAGCCTCCTCGGCGACGAGCCGCTCGAAGGCGGCTGCTGGATCGGCGGCCCCGGTGACGGGCCGGCCGACGACGACGTGCGAAGCGCCCCACGCGAACGCCTCCGCAGGCGAGGCGACCCGCGCCTGGTCACCGTGGTCGGACCAGGCGGGGCGCACGCCCGGCGTCACTACGAGCGCGTTCGGGCCGAGCAGCTCCCGGACGGCCGACGCCTCCAGGGGAGAGCACACCACGCCGTCGGCGCCGGACTCGATGGCGACGGTCGCCAGGCGCTCCACCTGCTCCTTCGGAGAGGCGGCCACCCCCAGCGCACGCAGCGCATCGGTATCGATGCTCGTGAGCACGGTGACGGCGAGCACCGCGGGGTACGCGAGTCCCACCTCTTCCGCCGACGCCCGCGCGGCGTCGACTGCGGCGGAGACCACGGCGCGGCCCCCGGAAGCGTGCACCGTGAGCATCCCGGCGCCGAGGCGAGCGAGCACCGCGGCGGCTCCCGCCACCTGGTGCGGGATGTCGTGGAGCTTCAGGTCTACGAAGACCTCGAATCCAAGGTCGCGCAGTTCGCCCACGACTCCGGGGCCCTCGGCGTAGTACAGCGTCATGCCGACCTTGACCCAACGCGCATGCCCGTGCAGCGTGCGGGCGAGTGCGAGCGCCTGGGTCGCGTCGGCCGTGTCGAGAGCGACGATGACGTTGTCGCGCGGGACCGGGCTCACGTCCGCACCGCCCCGACGAGGTCCGCGACGCGGGAGACCCCGCGACGCCGGCAGTAGTCGCGCACACCATCGACGACGCGCAGCGCCGTGGTCGGGTCGACGAACGTCGCGGTGCCCACCGCCACGGCGCTCGCACCGGCCAGCAGGAACTCCACGGCATCCTCCGGTTCGGATATGCCGCCCATACCGATGACCGGGACGTCCAACGCGTTCGCGACCTGCCAGACCATACGCAGCGCCACGGGCTTGACGGCAGGACCGGAGAGACCGCCGACGACGCGCGCGAGCCGGGGGCGACAGGTCTCGATGTCGATCGCCATGCCCAGAAGCGTGTTGATCAGGCTCACGGCATCGGCTCCGGCGTCCACGACCGCCCGGGCGATCTCGACGGGATCGGTGACGTTCGGACTCAGCTTGACGATGACCGGCTTGCCGGTCGCGGCGCGCACCGCGTGGGTGACCTCCGCAGCGCTCGTCGGGTCTGTGCCGAAAGCCATCCCGCCGCGGTCGACGTTCGGGCACGAGATGTTGACCTCGATGGCGGCGACCGCATCTTCCCCGTCGAGCCTGGCAGCGACCGCGGCGTACTCCTCGGGCGTGTGACCGACGACGTTCACGATGACCGGCACGTCCTGCCCGGCGAGCCATGTGAGGTCGCGCGCGACGAACGTCTCCACTCCGGGATTCTCGAGACCGATGCTGTTGAGCATCCCCGAAGCGGTCTCCGCGATCCTGGGTCCCGGGTTGCCGGGCCAGGGATCGAGGCTCACTCCCTTCGTCACGACTGCGCCGAGCCGACGAAGGTCGACCAGCGGCGCATACTCGCGACCCGCGGCGAACGTTCCGGAGGCGGTCATCACCGGATTGCGCAACACGAGTCCCGCGATGTCGACTCGAAGGTCGACGGCTTCGCCGGCGGACTCACGCTTCATCCCAGACCACCTCACTAGCATCGAAGACCGGACCGTCGCAGCAAGCGCACGCGCTTCCGTTCTTCGTCGTCACGACACAAGACAGACAGGCTCCGACCCCACACGCCATCAGTCTCTCGAGCGACACCTGGCAAGTCACGCCCGCCTCGGCGGCCAGCGCCGCGACCTTCGCCGACATCGCCGACGGACCGCACGCATACACCACGCTCGGGGAGTCCTCCTCGAGAAGGGCCGGGACCAGGTCGGTGACCCGGCCGGCGTGGCCGCGCGAACCGTCATCGGTCGCGAAGGCGACCCTGCGCGCCAAGCGCTCGAACGTGCCGCTGGCCACGAGGCGCTCGCTCGTCGGCGCCCCCTGCGCGACGCTGGTCGCCACGCCGCGCGCGGCGAGGTCCTCGACCAGCATCCCCAGGGGAGCAGCGCCGAGGCCGCCGGCGACCACGAGAGCGTGTGCCGTGCCCTCGGGGACGACGAATCCCGTGCCCAGCGGCCCGATGACGTCCATCAATTCCCCGCGGCGCTTCTCGGCGAGCGCGAGGGTACCCTTCCCTACGACCTGGTAGAGCAACTCGATGCGTTCGCCTTCGACCCGATGCACGGAGAACGGCCGCCGCAGGATGAAATCGGCGCCTCTTGCGATGCGCAGGTGTACGAACTGCCCGGGAAGCGCCGTGGCGGCGACTCTCGGCGCGTGCAGCGCGACGAGACCGACGCCGGCCGCGACCCGGTCGTTGCCTACGACCTCGACGATCTCGATGACCGCGTTCGCCGTCTCGCGCGCCGGGCGCGTCATCCCGCGACCTCCCCCGCCTCGAAGTCCTGGAGCGCGACGACGTCGAGCCTTCCTTCCTTGATCGCCTCGATGGCCTGGACGACAGCCTGGGCGGCGGACATCGTCGTGATGTTGCTCACGCCGTGACGGATCGCCGCGGCGCGGATCTGGTAGCCGTCGGAGCGCGTCTCCTGTCCGAAAGGCGTGTTCACGACGATGTCGACCTCGCCGTTCGTGATCGCGTCGACGATGTTCGGACGCCCTTCGTGGACCTTATGGATCTCCGTGACCGGCACGCCCGCCGCCTTGAGCGTGCGGGCCGTGCCTTTCGTCGAGAGGATACGGAAGCCGAGCAGGTTCAGATGGCGGGCGACGGAGACGATCGCGCGCTTGTCGCGGTCGCAGACGGAGACGAACGCCGTCCCCGAGGAGGGTAGTGAGTATTCGATGGCGAGCTGCGATTTGGCGTATGCGGCCGGGAAGTCTCCCGCGACCCCCATGACCTCTCCGGTGGACTTCATCTCCGGACCGAGGACGGAGTCGGCGCCGGGGAAGCGCCCGAACGGCATCACGGCTTCCTTCACGCAGAAGCGGCCCAGCTCTCGCACGGACGCGGGCAGCCCGAGGTCGGCGAGACGGCGTCCCGCCATGACGCGCGCGGCGACCTTCGCCAAGGGCACGCCCGTGGCCTTGCTCACGAAGGGGACCGTGCGACTGGCGCGAGGGTTCACCTCGAGCACGTAGACCGACTCGTCCTTCACGGCGAACTGCACGTTCATGAGACCGACGACCCCGATCTCGAGCGCGAGACTGCGAGTGTGCTCCTCGATGAGATCGACCGTGTCCTCGCCGAGCGAGAAAGGCGGGATGCAGCACGCGGAGTCTCCGGAGTGGATGCCGGCCTCCTCGATGTGCTCCATCACCCCGCCGATGTAGACGTCGGTGCCGTCGCAGACCGCGTCGACGTCGACCTCGATGGCGCCCTCGAGGAACTTGTCGAGCAGGACGGGGTGGTCGGGGCTCACGCTCGCAGCCTGGGCCATGTACCGCTCGAGGTAGTCCTCGCTGTACGCGATCACCATGCCGCGTCCTCCGAGCACGTAGCTCGGCCTGACGAGCAGCGGGAACCCGATCCGCCGCGCTACCTCGACCGCCTCCTCGTGCGTGTTGGCGGTCCCCGCCGACGGGTAGGCGATGTCGAGGCGGTCGAGGACCTCGGAGAAACGCCGCCGGTCCTCCGCGAGGTCGATCGCCTCAGGTTTCGTCCCGAGGATGGGGACTCCCGCGGCTTCGAGCCGCCTCGCGAGCTTCAGCGGCGTCTGGCCGCCGAACGTGACGAGCACGCCGGCGGGACGCTCCGCTTCGACGATGTCCATGACATCCTCGAAAGTGAGCGGCTCGAAGTAGAGCCGGTCCGAAGTGTCGTAGTCCGTCGAGACCGTCTCCGGGTTGCAGTTGACCATGATGGTCTCGAAGCCCTCCTCGGCGAGGGCGTAGGCGGCATGCACGCAACAGTAGTCGAACTCGATCCCCTGCCCGATGCGGTTCGGTCCCGCACCCAGGATCATCGCCTTCGGGCGCTCGGACGGCGCGACCTCGTCCTCCTCCTCGTACGTCTTGTAGTAGTACGGGGTCGACGCGGCGAACTCCGCGGCGCAGGTGTCGACGGACTTGAATGTAGGCCTCACCCCGAGGTCGAGCCTTCTCGAGCGCACGTCGTCCTCGTCCGCGCCCACGAGGTGCGCCACCTGCGGGTCCGAGAGACCGGCCTGCTTCGCCTCGCGCAGGTCCTCGGCGTCGAGGTCGCTCAGCGCGCGTCCCTGGAGCGAGCGCTCCACTCGCACCGTCCGCGCGATCTGGTCGATGAACCACGGATCGATGTGCGTGAGGTCGTGCAGCTCCTGCGTGCCGCGGCCGCGGCGAAGAGCCTCCGCCAGGTAGAAGAGCCTGCGATCGTCGGGCTCGGCGAGTATCCGGTCGAAGTGGGTCTCGTCGAAGACGTCCTTCCCGTCGAGGCCGAGGCCCTGGCGCCCGTTCTCGAGCGAGCGCATCGCCTTGCCCAGCGCCTCGCGGAACGTGCGGCCGATCGCCATGACCTCCCCGACCGACTTCATCCTCGTCGTGAGACGGGGATCCGTGCCCGGGAACTTCTCGAAGGCCCACCGCGGCACCTTGACGACCGTGTAGTCGATCGAGGGCTCGAAGCACGCGGGCGTCTCACGGGTGATGTCGTTCGGGATCTCGTCGAGCGTGTACCCCACCGCGAGCTTCGCCGCGAACTTCGCGATCGGGAAGCCCGTCGCCTTGCTCGCCAGCGCCGACGAGCGGCTCACACGAGGGTTCATCTCGATGACGACCATCCTGCCCGTCTCGGGCTCGACGGCGAACTGCACGTTGCTGCCGCCCGTCTCGACGCCGATCTCCCGCATGATCGCGAACGACGCGTCACGCATGGCCTGGAACTCGCGGTCCGTGAGTGTCTGCGCGGGCGCGACCGTGATGGAATCGCCTGTGTGGATGCCCATCGCGTCGACGTTCTCGATGGAGCACACGATCACGCAGTTGTCGTTGCGATCGCGCATGACCTCCATCTCGTACTCTTTCCATCCGAGCACGCTCTGCTCGATCAGGACCTCGCCGATGGGCGAGAGGGAGATCCCGGCGGCGGTCGTCTCGCGCAGCTCCTCGATGTTGTACGCGATGCCCCCGCCAGCGCCGCCCATCGTGAACGACGGGCGGACGACGACGGGGAACCCGAGTCCGGTGGCGATACCCTCGGCGTCGTGCACGGAATACGCGTAGCCCCCGCGCGGCACATCGAGACCGATGCGGGCCATCGCCTCCGCGAACAGTCTCCGGTCCTCACCCTTCTTGATGACCTCCAGCTTCGCTCCGATGAGCTCGACCCCGTAGCGCTCGAGGACGCCGGACTCCGCGAGAGCGACGGCGCAGTTCAGGCCCGTCTGGCCCCCGAGGGTCGGCAGGAGCGCGTCCGGCCGCTCGCGCGCGATCACCTTCTCGACGAACTCGGGAGTGACCGGCTCGACGTAGGTGCGGTCCGCGAACTCCGGGTCCGTCATGATCGTAGCGGGGTTGCTGTTGACGAGCACGACCTCGTAACCGTCCTCGCGAAGGACTTTGCACGCCTGGGCGCCGGAGTAGTCGAACTCGCAGGCCTGCCCGATCACGATCGGACCGCTCCCGATGAGCAGGATCCTCTTTATGTCGTCACGCCGCGGCATGGTACCCCTTCGCGTCTTCCGTCACGGCACGATCATCACCGGGCAGCTCGCCTGGCGCAGCAGCGTCATCGAGACGCTCCCGAGAAGGGGCTCGGCGAGGATAGCGCGCCCGCGCGTGCCGACCGCGACACCCGTCACCCGCCGCTCGTTCATCTCGGCGAGGATCGCGCGGGCGGGCTCTCCGCAACGGATGGCCACCGTCGCGGCCATGCCCTTCTCCGCCGCCATCGCGGCGAGGTTGCGCAGGTGGAACTCCGCACCGTCCTCGGCCTTCCGCAGCTTCTCGCCCGTGAGACCGGAATCGATCACGTGCAGCAGGTGGAGGCTGCCCACCGACTTCGCCGGAAGGCCGGTAACCGTCGAGAATGCCCGAGAGGCGGTCGCCGAGAAGTCGGTCGGCACGAGCAGCTTCGACCCGAATCGCCGCACCGGTTCAGCGGGGTCTTCCTCTTGACGCAGGAGCGCGAACCGGACGACGAGTCCCGGGATCGTGCCGTCTCTCAACATCCGCTCGGGGACGGACCCGGCGACGAGCTGGTCGACGACCGTCTTCCCATGGCTGCCACAGAGGATCCCGTCCGCGTGGAGCTCGGACGCCAGGACGAGAAGCTCGTGGAACTCATCGCCCGCAGGCACGCGGACCTCGACGTCGAGACCGCACGCCCGCAGCCGCTCAGCGTCCTTGCGCAGGCCCTCGCGCACCGAGTCGACCTTCTTGGCGATCGCGGGACCTTCCATGCCGGAAGCCTCGACCACGTGGACGAGGACGACCCGGCGTACGCCGAGACCCGTCAGGCCCGCCGCCGCCGAGATCACGAGCGCGGAATCGTCCGTGAAGTCGACCGGAACGAGCATCGTCGTGAGCATCCTGTCCCCCTCCGACCTATGCCGTGGCGTCGCAGCCGGGCGTCTCGGACATGAGGCGCATGAACGAGTCGAACAGATAGCGCGCATCGTGAGGACCGGGTGCGGCCTCGGGATGGTACTGCACCGAGGACGCGGCTACCTCGAGCAGACTCAGGCCCTCGACGGTCATGTCGTTCAGGTTCACGTGGGTCAGCCGAACGGGTCCGAAGGATGACGAGCGAACGACCGGGGCGACTCGCGCGCGCACCCACGCGCCGAGGTCGCCGACGTCGAGCGTGAGCCCGCCCGACAGCTCCGGGTCGAGCTGCCCGATGGATCCGAAGTCGACGCAGAATCCGTGGTTCTGGCTGGTGATCTCCACCCGGCCCGTTAGCAGGTTCATGACCGGCTGGTTCCCTCCCCTGTGCCCGTACTTGAGCTTGAAGGTCCGAGCGCCGACCGCGAGCGCGAGCATCTGGTGCCCGAGACAGATCCCGAAGACCGGCCGCTTCCCCAGCAACTCGCGAAGACTCCCGTAGAGATAGTCGACGGCCGCGGGGTCACCGGGGCCGTTCGTGAGGAAGACGCCGTCGGGCTCGAGGGCGAGCACGTCGCTCGCGCTCGTAGTCGGCGGGACGACCGTCACGCGGCATCCCGCTTCGGCCAGTCTCCGCAGGATGTTGAACTTCACTCCCGAATCGTATGCCACGACGTGCGACTGCGGCCTCGCCGGAAGCACTCCCGTGTCGACCGGCACCTCCCCCGCGGGCGGCATCGGCGCGCCCCACTCGTAGGAGGCGGTCGTGGCGACCTCGGCGACGAGGTCCCGCCCGACGAGCCCGGGCGAGGCCTTGGCCATCGCGACGAGGCTCGCTTCGTCGAGGTCGAGCGTCGACAGCACCGCTCGCATCGCGCCCGCCTCGCGGATGTGCCGCGTGAGCCGACGGGTGTCGACGCCTTCGATCGCGGGCACGCCGTGCTCGACAAGGAAGTCGCGCAACGTCCCCTCGCTGCGCCAGTTCGAGGCGACCTCGGAGAGCTCGCGCACCACGAACCCGGCGGCGAAGACGCCCCGGGACTCCATGTCCGCCCCGTTCACGCCGTAGTTGCCGATATGCGGAGAGGTCATCGTGACGATCTGCCCCGCGTACGAAGGATCGGTGAAGACCTCCTGGTAGCCGGCCATCGAGGTGTTGAAGACGACCTCCCCGGCGGCCTCGACGTCGGCGCCGCACGACCATCCGCGGAAGACCGTCCCGTCCTCGAGGGCGAGCATCGCGCGGCGCCGGGCGCTCACGCCGGGACCTTGCCGTTGCGCAGGGCGAACCGCCCCGAGACGAGCACCTCGCTCGCCTTGCCCAGCAGCTTCGCCCCGAGGAACGCGGAGTTGCGCGAACGCGAGACGAACCACTCGGGGGTGACCTCGATACGCGCCTCGGGATCGACGACCGTGATGTCGGCCTCCATGCCCGCCTCGAGACGCATCTCGGGAAGCCCGAGCGCCCGTCGCGGTCCGTGGCACAGCCATCGCGCAACATCGGCCCAGTCCGCGAGGCCCGGCGCGACCAGATGCGTCACCACCAGCGACAGCGCCGTCTCCAGCCCGGTCGTGCCGAAAGGCGCCAGCTCGAACTCGCGCTCCTTCTCGTGGGCCGCGTGCGGCGCATGGTCGGTCGCGATGCAATCGATCGTCCCGTCGAGCAACGCCGTGACCAGCGCCTCGCGATCGGCGGGCGGGCGCAGCGGCGGGTTCATCTTCAGGTCCGTGTCGTAGCCGGAAAGCGCGGTCGTGTCGAGGAAGAGGTGGTGGGGCGTGACCTCGCAAGTGACGTCGACACCGCGCTCGCGGGCCTCCCTCACGAGGCGCACGGACCCTGCCGTCGAGAGATGCGCCAGGTGCAGGCGACAGCCCGTGAGCTCAGCCAGCGCGAGGTCGCGCGCGACGACCGTCTCCTCGGCGACAGCGGGCCAACCCGGAAGGCCGAGCCTCGTCGATGTCTCGCCCTCGTCGACGACGCCTCGTCCGACGAGCGTGACGTCCTCGCAGTGAGAGACCACGGGACGGGAGAACCGCTTCACGTAGTCCATGACGAGTCGCATCATGCCGGCGTCGCTCACGCTGTGCCCGTCGTCCGAGAACGCGACGGCTCCTTCGGCCACCATGTCGCCGATCTCCGCGAGCGCCTCACCACGCTGACCGGTCGTCATCGCCCCGATCGGGTAGACGCGCACGACACCGCGCTCGGCCGCGCGTTCGACGACGAACCGCACGACCGACCCGGTGTCGCAGACGGGATCGGTGTTGGGCATCGCGCACACGGCCGTGAAACCTCCGCGAGCAGCTGCATGCGTCCCGCTCTCGATCGTCTCCTCGTCCTCGCGCCCGGGTTCGCGCAGGTGTGTGTGGGCGTCGACGAGACCGGGAAGGACGACCTTCTCGGCGCAGTCGATGGTCTCCCCCTTCGGGATCGACAGCCCCTCTCCTACCTCGACGATGCGTCCGTCTCTCACGATGACGTCGAGTATGCCGTCGATCCCGGACCCGGGGTCGACGACGCGTCCACCCTTAAGCAGCAGCGCCACCGTCGGCTCCTCCCAGCAGCAGGTACATGACGGCCATCCTGACGGCCACGCCCGAGTTGACCTGTCCGAGCACGATCGAGCGCGGCGAGTCGGCGACGTCGGCGGAGATCTCGACCCCGCGGTTCATCGGGCCTGGATGCATGACGACCGCCGACGCCTTCGCCTTCGTGAGGCGAGCGCCGTCCATGCCGTAGAGCCGCGCGTACTCGCGCAGACTAGGGAAGGGCATTCCCTCCGCGCGCTCCATCTGGACCCTCAGGAGGTAGACGACGTCGAGACCGGGAAGGGTCGCGTCGAGGTCGTGTGAGACCTCGGCCCCGAGCACGTCCGGCCGAGCCGGCAGAAGCGTCGGCGGCGCGATGACGACCGGCTCGGCGCCGACCGCACGCAGAGCCGGTACGAGGCTTCCCGCGACACGGCTGTGCGCGATGTCGCCCACGATGCCGACCCGCAGGCCCTCGAGCCTGCCGAGCGTCCGCCGGATCGTGAAGAGATCGAGCAGCGCCTGCGTCGGGTGCTCGTGCATCCCGTCGCCCCCGTTGACGACGGCGCAGTCCATCGTCTTCGCGAGCATGTCGGGCGCCCCGGCGTACTTGTGGCGCACGACGATGAGGTCGCACGCCATCGCCGAGAGCGTCCTGGCCGTGTCGCTCAGCGACTCGCCCTTGACGGTGGCCGAAGCCGAGCCGCTCATGTTCACCGCATCCGCCGAGAGCCTCTTCGCAGCGATCTCGAACGACGTGCGGGTGCGCGTCGAGGGCTCGAGGAAGAGGTTGATGACCGTGCGGCCGCGTAGCGTCGGCAGCTTCTTGATGCGGCGTTCGTTCACCTCGACGAAGGACTCGGCCGTGTCCAGGACGAGTTGGATATCGTCAGGCGTCAGGTCTCGGATGCTGATCAGGTGGCGAGAGGAGAGCATCAGGACCTCTCCCCCTCGTCCTCGGCGAGGATCTCGACGCCGTCGTGGCCGTCCGTCTCCTCGATGCTCACGCGCACGCGCTCCCGACGGGCGGTCGGGACGTTCTTCCCGACGTAGTCGGCCCTGATGGGCAACTCGCGATGGCCGCGGTCGGCGAGTACGGCGAGCTGGACGGTGCGCGGACGACCGTAGTCCATGATGGCGTCCATCGCCGCACGTATCGTCCTGCCGGTGTAGAGGACATCGTCGACGAGGACGACGTCGCGCCCCTCCACCGGGAACGGGATGTCCGTGCGGTGCACCTCGGGATTGAGGCGCGTGGCAAGGTCGTCGCGGTAGAACGAGATGTCGAGACTGCCGACCGGGACCTGCGCGCCCTCGATGGCGCTGATGCGCTCGGCGAGGCGCGCCGCGACGTGCGCACCACGGGTGAGGATGCCCACGAGCGCGACGTTGTCCGCGCCCTTGTTCGCCTCGAGTATCTCGTGCGCGATGCGGGTGAGCGCCCGGTCGATGGCGACATCATCCATGACCTGGGCCTTGGTTCGATACGTCACGCGCCGTCCTCCCCTCATGGCGCCGAGACCGGCGCCCACGAAAACGCCTTCCTGCGGGAGTACCGGCAAGAAGGCATCGGGGCGGTCGCGCGGGCTGCGTGGCGGACGTGCGCCGGGGTGCGTCGCGCTATATGCTCTTGGTGCGCCTTGCCGGCCTCACGGGACCGGTGTTAAAGGTCGGGTCGACGATACCAGCCGCCGCTCACCCGCACAAGAGCCCGCGTTGCCTCAGAAAGAATGTACTCGAAACCGATTCGATGCCTCAGAAGAAAAGGTACTCGAACCGGCCCACGCCGGATCGACCGGCGAAGGGCCACGAGGATGCCGCTTTCGATGCCAGAGAA